>Ga0209712_10000806_pt1 | contig 27080 bp, 24 predicted proteins | sample ArcOceMetagenome_FD_187443 | JGI IMG/M metagenome (GOLD analysis project Ga0209712, IMG submission 187443) | Marine eukaryotic phytoplankton communities from Arctic Ocean - Arctic Ocean - Greenland ARC118M Metagenome (SPAdes) (version 2) | ecosystem: Environmental > Aquatic > Marine > Oceanic...
GAGAGATGATGGCACAGGGGCTGCTTGAGAACGGTGCCAAAGTTTATATCACAGCACGCAAAGTGGGGCAGTTAGAAGCGGCTGCAAAGGAACTCTCAGCGTTCGGTGAGTGTATTGCCATTCCGTCTGATTTGTCCTCTGTTTCAGGGATTGAAGAATTTGTTGCCGAGCTCAGTAAGCATGAAAACCAAATCGATATTCTAATCAATAATGCCGGCGCTGTCTGGGCAGCCCCTTTTGACTCTTTCCCAGAAAACGGTTGGGATAAGATCATGGATATAAACATCAAATCGATGTTTTTCATGACACAGAAATGCCTACCGTTATTGAAAGTGGGAGGGACAACTGATGATCCATCACGTGTCGTCAATATCTGTTCCATAAATGGCATTCGTAACTCTGGCATGCCAACTTATTCTTATACGGCCAGTAAGGCCGCAGCTGTCCATCTCACCACTCATCTGGGGACAGATTTAGCCGCCTACAATATTAATGTTAACGGAATTGCCCCCGGGTTTTTTCCCAGCAAAATGACCAAGGAAGCCGTTAGCAATAAAGATATTTCAGACAGAATGGTATCCAAAATCCCAAGACAACGAATGGGTACGCCTGAAGATATTGCCGGCACAGCAATTTATCTTTGTTCAAGGGCTTCAGCCTGGGTCTGTGGGGAAACCATTGTCCTCGACGGCGGGATGATTTCCGCGGCCTGACCGTATAAGCTAGCCAGCCACTTTTTATAGGTCTGCTTGTTGATTTTGTCTTCTATGCAAGGACGCAATTATTTGAATGTAAATTCATTTTTCAATTAATGGATGAAGTCATTAGCTGACTTTGATTTGAGGTGGTTATTAACGTCTTGCAACTCTCGTTCTAACAAAGTGTTGAGAAGTTTGGCTAATGATTATCAGATAATACTTAAGCTTTTATATGGTGCCTAGCTCACCAGTCGCATAGAATTAGCGCCTGTAAGAAGTCATCAAGGTGTTAGCTTTGTTGGTGCTGCTGGTGGCTTTGGGCACGACGCAAAGACAATGTTATGGCTTATGTATGGTGGACAATGCTGTCACTCAAGACATTGAAGATGCGACTAAAAATAGAGAAAGTTTTTTGAAAAAATCAATTGGGTCAAACCTAATTGCTGAAGCTAAAACGCTATCAAAAGAATACTACGCCAAGTAGCTTAAGTAACAAAGATGGGCCGATGACTGCGCCGATATGAGGTATCCATATGGCAAGCCTTTTCATCACTTGAGCCTATTGACCTTCACAACCACTCCTTTACTAATGGCAATGCTAGAGCCGTCAGTCTTTAGCAAACACATAAAGTCATCTTCTGGCTCGTCATCCAGTGGAAGAAAATCCGTAGGAGCTAGGAGTTCGTTTCGCGGGTTCCCTTTGAGTAACCGTTTGATAACATAAAAAATAATACCAAGGAGCAGGGCACTGAAAATGATATGAAAAGTGTATTCCATAAAAATAACGCCTAAGATTTTAGGTAGAAATGATAGCACGAAATAATTGACAATAACCATTTTCCATTGCACCAACTAAGACGTTTATGCAACTTTTCAGGTCGCTCAGGCACAGCGCACAGATCCCGAAAATGGTATGATAATGTCTATTGCTTTTGACTAAATGACCTTCACAGCCTCAGATTGAAAATGGGTTAAATGTATATACCGGCCGTCGCTTTTTCCTTAGGGCAACGGCAGTGTCTTGCTTAGTTAAATTAAATCGATGGAGATGGGATGTTATTTACCAGCAGGGCACGAAGAAGATGAACCTCACATCATTTTTTGCAAGTCATTAGGGCATGTTAAAGGTCGAATAGAAACTTATTACTACGGTGAAGCACAGACACCTATTAAGCCAATTAAAGAATTTAGTTAATGGAGGGTGACAATAGGAGCTTTGGCTGGATTGGTTTTATCTGTTATTGGTTTTGCTAATGCAACTTTAATCGGTGATAACGTAGATTGTAACATTTCTGGAGGTGGTTCCTTTACTTGTAGTCTTTCAACCAACACTGTAGTTGAGCCTGGCATAGAGTTTTATGTGGGAGGGGGAGACGTTATTTCAGTCGACATAGGTGCTTCTGTAGTCGACTTCGAATTTTTAGTTGGCGGCAGTCTCAGTGCGACTATAATAAATTTGACCGACCTAAACTGGATAGATATGCCGTTAGGAGAAATTGTTGGTTTTAGTCTGAATAATGTTGCGGGAATCAATGATTTTTTATCAGCCAATGTTTCTTTTAGTGCTCATAGTCTGTCGGTGGATTTGATCGGAACATCATTTATGCAGGTGCATCAATATCAGTATTATTAAACACATCTCACCAAGTTCCAGAACCATCAACAATCGCTATCCTAGCATTAGGCTTAATGGGATTAGCTTCACGTCGATTTAAGAAACAATCTTAATTTAATTAAAATCATTCTAGAAGCATCTGCCAATCGGTAGGTACTTTTTTTTGCGTGCTATTTAGATGTAGTTGGGAGTTGTAGAGTGTTTAGTTGTGCATTGGGCGTCTGGGACTCACCCAATACGCAAAATAAACCTTGCAGGACTTCCACACAACAAACTAGTTTCCCGACTAGGCGGGAATGCGGCTTGTAGACTGATTAGTATATTTGACGGTTAGCTTGGATAATGCAATCAGCAATGAATGTCGACTAGGCATTCACAAGCTCAATCAATCCAGAAGCTATACAGACGAGATTTGCCGAAGAAAGTTAATACCGTGTGCCCATGGTGTGACACCTGAGTAACGTGGTTAAAAGGCTCACTTTTGGGGGTATAGCATGTCGAGAAGAACAGTATGGCTAATGCTGAAAAGAGAAGACGAGATAAACCTAGCAAAGAGAGTAAACGATACCCTGGCAATTGATATACGCGCAGACTTTGTGACTCGTATGCGAAGCATAGGCAAGACCCGCATGATATTAAACAGCTAGAATTCTTTTTAGGTGCAAGCCTGCAAAACATTAATGATTTGGATAAGCTAGTTAAGCGGGATAAAGCTTAGTTTGTTGCAAATTCGGGAAAGTCGGGAAAGTTTGATTGTGTATACTATGGGTCACATTTCATGATTATTCTCAATGGAGAGATATAACTCTTTTAAGAAAAAGCACAGGATTAAAAAATAAATAGCATCTAGAGTTTCACCTAGATACATACAGTATCCACTATATATAAATGACCCGATAGTAGCGCAAGTAAGTAATATCAATACTCCTAACATTTTAAATTTTTTCCTGAGTTGTTACTTTAATTCATTGATGTATTTAACACTGAATTTATACCAAATTTTTTAATTAATACACATCTCAGAAAGTGTTGAGATTATATCTCGGATAAAACTACCCGCAAAGATTCAGGCTACAAAGGATAAGTATGAGCAAAGAGAGTCAGAAAAAATTACTCTGCAAGTTCTACTAAGGTTTATCAGAAATTTGCCAAAGGCGCTGAACGTACTTATTTACATGCAAACAGGGATAATCTGATTAATTTTTGCGTGTTGTTTACAGAATTCAAAATAAGTGTAATTATTTTTTAATCGGGCTGCAGCCCTTTAGAATTGGTACAACCGAGTGGACTCGAACCACCGACCCCTACCATGTCAAGGTGGTAAATCTATATTCTATAAAAACTCCAAACCTTCCTTAAATGCGGTTAAAGCCTTTAAATATCAGAATTTAGCTCATATCAAATAAATTGCTTTAAATATTATACTCTATTTTGATGGTGTTTGCAGTGCTAAATGGTCACAAAAATGGCACAAGTAAAATATTCCCAAAGTGACCACTTTTTTTCGTGACCAATGACATTTTGTAGCTGCCGCTGATTAGTTGCAGTATAGTAAATGTAAGGTTGCTCGCGGCTAGCGTATTTTAAAAGTTTATAAATAATGGCTTACCCAGTCACAAGTTATTTATTTCAAATTGGGCACAATGAAGGGATCTATCCGACCGCTTTTTATTTGAAAATGGAGTAAGTCGGATGGTGAGTACAAAGCGGTCTCGTTAAATTAGCAAGTGTCTATAAGAGGTAGTCATGGAAGGGCGCAAGTCATTTGAAAATTATATGGAAGTACTCTATTCGAAAGGCGAGTATCAGATCCTTGAAAATAAAAGGATTGAACTGGATAAGACCACCAAGTCAATTCTCGAGAAGGCTAATCCGGTTGCTGCAATGCGCTGGCATAATGTGGCTCCTACTGATCCGTTAAAGTGCCGGTTGAACGCTCTGCAAAGTCCGCTAATAGGTTACTTTGATGCTAAAGGCATATTTCGCGTTATATGCGGTATTTTTACATTTCAGCAAATTGCACCGGAGCCCCTGCAGGTACCTGCGTTCGTTTTGCAAAAAATTCCAATGGTGAATATTCGCAAATTAATGCTACTAAACGAATTGACGCGATGTTTGCTTGACCAGTGTTTCGTCAATTCCCCCAGTCTTATTGCTGATTACTTGTTAGCCTGGTTTGACACCCATCACCAAAGCTTATTTCGTGACAAAATCTGGCAGAATATATATCCAGAAGTAACAACAAAGAAACAATTTTGTGAGCGAATGGGGATAAGCTCTAAAATGTTTAGAGTGAAGTGAAAATCAAGAGTCACGACTATACAACTACAAAAATTTTCATAGCATTAGTGAACCATGCTTTTTCATTTTGCGAGAGCAACAACACTACTTTCGATACCAATGGTGAAATAGTCGAAGAGGATTGGACTAAGTTTCTTCATCGTATTGCAGCGCCTGTCAATCTCGCTGGCTTGTATTATGTAAACGATGTTATGCGTGATTTTCAAAAGTTTCCAGCGTTGTTTCAGCGATTAAGCAATGTTTTGCAGTTTGAGGAATACATTGCTAGTAGCCTCGAATACGAACTTAGACTTGAGAAAATAGACCAAAAAGAATATCGCCGCACACGAATCGCACACGGCTGGTGTGCCGATTATCCGATTTATACACTACTATTTAGTTACAATACGTATGAGCAGACTAGTGATGCGAAATGGCTGCTGGTTCTCTTTTTAGAGCATTTCTTCAAAACACAAAATATACTGCATGACCCAGCGCTACAGCCAAAATCAATATCCCGTGCAGAGCTTGTTTGCAGAGCGTTCCGTATGCTAATGAACAGAAGCAACAGGGATTTTTCTGCTGAGATGTTGCAAATCAATTTTGAGTCTGCGACTGCAAAAGACATTGCTGAGCAGTTCGAGTTGATACTGGAAACTTTTTCTGGCGTCATGGCAGGCAAACAATATCAGCAAACATTAGTCCGCTTTTTTAACACTAATTGGGCGGTCCCTACTACAAGGATTCGAACTCCTCTAGGCCCTCCAAGTCCTTGGAAAAAAGTAACTAAAATTTGGACTCAGCCAATCGCTGGAGCGTCTTCAGATATTCATTCACTTGTTCTACCTACTGATGTAGTCATTAGCAGTGAAGGACATATTCAAGACGACCAGTACCTTACCCAAACCATTGTGTTGGCGGATGCCGATGAAGAATCCACTCGCCACCCTGCGGCACTGCTGTCGGAAAAGATAGCTTTCGATAAAGAGCGTAAAAAAGCACGAGTGCTGGATATAACCCAAAAAGTGCGAATAGCGCAAAATGCAACTTTGAACAATATCAATTTACTTTCGGCAACACGCATTAGGAATCTGGTAACGATAATAAAAAAATGGAATTTATCAGAATCTAAGCGCAACGAATCTATCGCTTTATTTTGCTCGTTTACGCTAGGGAAATCGATAAGTGAAGTCTACGACCTCAAAGTTTTTTTTACTTTGACTGAAATGGACCAAGGCCTGTATATCGACAATAATAATCAGGGGTGGTGGTATTTCAGCAACACAAATTTGACTCAGTTTAAAAGTTCAATCTCAGAGAAGCTATTACAGGCCTCCGAAAAATGGGTTATCACTCCGGCACCACATTTCATTACTGACTGCTTTGTGTCTCGTAGATTAGATGGAAAGAGCGCCTCGTTTTTTCAAAATGTAACCCTGATCGAATTGCGCGCATCCCTCGAAAGAAAACTAAAGAAATATTCAGATTGGTCAGGGGATGGCAACATTTCCCTTAAATCTATAGCGCATTTTGTCAGCCGTTTCATAGCATCTACTAATCAAATAGATCCGGTTATTTTTGATTTTAGTTATCATAATCTCACATACAGCTGTCGTGTTAGTCGTAGTTATGTGAACTTGGCTGATGGTCAACGAATGACGATGCTTGGAAAGTATTGGAATTCTGTCAATGACTATGCACTTAACACTGATTTAGCTCACTTTTTTTTCGTTCCAAAAAACCATACGCCCTTAGTTTCAACCCGAGTTGGTTCAAAGTTTGTGGTTAACAACCAGGGACACCTGCAATTGGTTGAGTATTTGAAGTCAGAGCTAGAAAAGTACAAGCCGAACCCGACCAAAAGCTTGCAGTCGATTATCGAATATCACAATGCGTATGCGCGTTACACCACATGGTTGTTAAATTTTGCCGTCGGATATCGTTCGGTGCACAATCCATTACCGACGCTGTCTATGCACTTAGAATACTGCAAGTTAATGGTCATTAGTGACAAAGACGATAGTGACTTAACTAACACAAGACTTGTAGCCGTTGCTGATGTGTTAAGTAGCCAAATTCAGAATTATAAGGCGCATTTATTCAGAGTGGCGGAGTTGCTCAGATTGTTTTTTCCATTTACATCCACCGAACTGGATGCCTTTGTTATCGTCGAAAAAACTTTGCAAAATCAAGCACCACGAGACGTGAAAAAATGGTTTAAGACAATTAAAAATTCCCGTGAGCAACTTGGGCCTTTGTTTGTTTTTTCCACTGATATGAAGTGTAAAAATATCAGCCCCAAAATTTTATCAGACTCATTACCAAGTATATTGCAGTTACCTTCAAATACTGGGAGACATTGGCTTAAGACCTTGCTTATGGAAGAAAGCATGTCACCAGAGCTAATAAATTGGCAGATGGGACACTGGGACGCAGGACAAGCCCCACTAGATCCACAATCTTCGTTTAACGTTGTTTCTGCCAGTCAGTGTATTGGGCGGGTAATTCATTCAAATCTTGTGAAAGCGGGGTGGAGCGCATGCAAGTCCGAACTTTTATAATTCAGTTAAAACAAAAAGGAATAGATCACCCGTGCTTTAAACAATGTATTGACAACATCTCCGGCGAGTTGCATCCCGAAAAAGCCTATTTAAAAGTGGTAACTTATCTATACGCTATACCAGCCTCTCAGACAAAACAGGGAATTAATTATCCCTTACTTAAGAAGTTAACAGGTGATTTTGCTAGAAATGGAAAAGAACAATATGACGTTTTACGTGACATTCTTGAAGTTATTTTACTTTATGCAAAGAGTCATTACGGTATTGATTCGAACAAAGTTCCGGTCTTGCTTGAAGTAAAGCAAGACAAACCATATCTGGTGCTAAATGAATTATTGCTTGCTAATTTTGCAAATCGTATTTCCCAGTTACTTGAGTCTGAGCAAAGTAAACCCACTGTTGATCTTACCCAACTTGAGCGGCTTGGCAGGTTAGCCTTGTTTTTGTATTTCAAAACGTGCGTCAAATCGTTGCAAGTAATGTCTCAATTACTCTATAAAAAGCACTTTTTTTTCATTGATAATTTAGTGTACTTGCAAGCTGATATCGTAAAAACTGATGGATCACAAGAAATACGTTATTTGCTCGATGACTTTACTGCGTTGTTGCTCATGAGCGTTTTGCCCGATATTAAGCAAACGCGATTTAACACCAAGCAAACCGTTGTTGATAATGAAAGTATCAAACCTGCAAAGTCAAAGGCTTTGCAGGTTACCCTTAATCAACGCAATCTTCTACGTGGTTGCAACCTGTTCTTAAGCAGGCAATTTGGATCCGAAGTCAAGCTAACGGTTGGCCAGTTGAAATCATTTAGAAGAACGAGCCTAACGTTAAAATATAGCCCCGTAGAAGTGACTTTTTTTTCTGGTGATACAAACAGTCAGATCCTCAGTGATTCGGTGTTGTACCGATTACTTAAGAACAAATATACAGCACCGCAGGACTCTGAGCATATTAGTTCTGACAGACTGATTGCCTTGCCTGACTTTCTGAGTAAAACAAACAAGGCGATTGAATACACGACCATTGCGGAGTCACTTAAACTGCTAAAGCCTTTTTTGAGCCAACTCCGTAAGCAATCAAACAAGAATAAGTTGGCGCTGAAAATAGTACACGCACATCTAGAAAAAAACACGGTACAGAATAATTTTTACGTTCAATTGTTGATCTGCTGGAGTAAATACATGCTGCTTTATGGCGGGGTCAGAAAGCGTGTATTGCGTGCAGGTACGGTAGCGGATTACATTGGCAGTATTCAAAAACAATTCTTACTTGAATTTTCTGAATACAATTTTTTTGAGCTCGACTGTGAAGACATAATCGACAAGTTACAAAACGTAGCCAACTCAGTTAAATCACCCCCTCGCAAAGCCTGCGCATACTATTTTGGTAAATTTTTCATTCAAGCGGGCTTGGTGCCTGATTTACCTATTGAACTACTCGACATTGAGACTGGAACTTCACAAGTTGATGCGAATATCATAAGTGTTGAACAGGCAGAAAATATTCTAGCGATCCTCGACTCAGACAAGCTTGGAGTATTCAAGAATGATGCCGTACTTGTTTTTTGCCTAGGGTTTTACACCGGGCTTAGGCGAGGGGAACTAATGTATCTGCAGGTACAGGATTTTGAAATTCTGAAATCGACTGAGAACCTAGAAATCAATCTGACGATTAAGCCTAACAGTTCACGCATTCCAAAATCACACCGTGGCAGAAGATTGATCCCACTTTCCGTATTGTGGCCAAAGAAATGGTTAAGGCGCCTGGAACAAAAGCTGGCGTTCGTTAGAGACGGGCAATCACGTGGCAATAAGTTGTTATTTCCTGAAAACAAGGTCCTTCAGCAAATTTTAAGTAAAATTTCCGAAGTAATGCGCCGTTATTTGAACGATCCCAAATTTCGATTTCATAGCCTCAGGCACTCATTCGCAAATTGGCAATATTTTCGATTAGTAGTACGCCCGCAACTTCTAGTCGCAGACAATGAATTGCCTGGGTGTATAGGGCACGAATACTTCAGTCTTTCAGATTGTGAGAAACTGCAGGCCAGACTTGCACTGCTGGGTGTTAGCCGAAAAAAAGTTCACGCTCTTGCCACATTATTAGGACACGTTAGCAGCGATATTACATTCGCCAGTTACATTCATTTACGAGATTATTTTATCTATTTACACACTCAACAGCATTGTGTCATTAACCAAACCGTCGTCAGTCGATTGTTTGCTCGCGCAACGTTAGATGAGTCTACGCTTAGAGAAAGCTTAATCGAAGCAATAGATTTTCGTACACAGGGTGAAAATAGTCTGATGTTGCCAAATGCTGCAAAAGTACTGCACCAAGCAGAAAACTTAACTCAGGATTTTGAGCTTGAGCAACTCAACGTATTTCCCATTTCAACACTTAAAACTGCGGAAATGTTAGGTAAATTGGCAAACTTCGACCCTAAAGTGGTAGCTCAGGAATATATGCAGATAGAGCTGTGGGTTGAAAATCTTAAACAGGCTGCGCTAGAGGTAAGCAAACTTTATTCACCGCGAGGGAAGCAACTGCCGCCATTTCCGCGCCTGCCGAATACCAAAAAAGACTATAGCCATAAAAAAGGCGCGTCTCTATCTCGACGGGAGTTGGAGCGTTTATTTGGTGAGTACGACAAGCTCAGGCAACAAAACACATTAACGTTGCATCAGATCGACAAAGGGTTAGAGATGATGCATTTCATTCGTCAGAGCAATAATTACGCTTTCTTCTGCAGTGACCGGGAGGTGATTGACGCATTTGTATCCATATGCACCAAACTAAATATTAGCAAAGAGCAGTTCCAATTTAAGGTGTGTTTTGTAGACCAAATATCTTACAAAATCGGCTTGGGGCAAGAGTATGATGTGTTTGTGGGTGAGTGGGTTGAGTTCATTTCACAACTTGGTTTTGATAAGAATGCTATTCGATATAGTTTGCTAAATGAATCCGAGGGCAAGTACTACGGTGACTCGATCAAAAAGGGAAAGCTGGAAATTCGCTTGGTTAACCGATTTGAATCCAGTGGCAAAAGTAAACGCATGCAATACATAATAACGTTCTTTCAGATATTACTGATCCTGAGAAAAGCAGAAAAAATGACAACAGGAAAGTAGTGTTAGTAACTAAACACAGTGAATAAGACCGATAGAATTTACTCCAGTGTTACATCATTCACTGATACCTGCCGCATATTAGCAACCAGGTTGTGAGTTGAAGTACAGCCCCCAGTATTTTTATCAAATTTTTGTCGATTTTACTATATTAAAGGAGGGAGTCTTAAAACTGAAATATTGATAGAAGAACCGTTCGGGATTGTGAGTTTCGGAAATGACCATGTCATATTCTATTCATTATTGTCCAATCACTCAAATGCATGTAATTATGATTGCGGCGTATTTAAATGTCTAAAAAAGCACGAACTTTTTCCCAGTTTGGAAATTCGTTGCTGCCAAAATGAATTAATTTACCTTCGAATTTTTCTTGTCCCTTACCGGTATGGTTGTCGTCAATCAGATACTGACCTTTTAGCAGACTTTTATTTGGACAAATAATCAGCTTTTTAACAAACCCCAAGCCAAACTTTTGCTCTATCCATACCCTTTATTCAGTGTAACTCAGCGGGTTTTTAATTGAAGGCGCGGTAAGGATATAAGGATCGTATTTAGGGGAGTTAATCAAGCCATTCAAACTCGCTACTGCGTCTTCTATCTCTGGTAAATTGGCAAAAAATCCATGTTGGGATTGAGGGAAGAGCAATTTGGGGTTATCGACAAGCGCCTTTCTGTGTGCGCCAGAAAAATCACAAAGTACATCATCCATATCTATGTATATAATCATAATTTCTCCTGATGAAACTCAATCATCATTTTTGCAGACCCAGATATTTTCCTACCTTTATTAAAAATCATCAGTATTTTTACATAGCCCAGTTCGAGTAAATACAAAATCTGTCGCATGCTGGGTATAGTTAAAAACCAAGTCTATCAGAATCAAATCTCTTTGTTCCGGGAGCATTTCGAACAGACAATTTTCGCTGCGATAGGCCACAATGGTGGTAATTTCCGCCCATAGTCGCGGTGAGTTCACTTCTGTGCTATCTCTCAATTGCATTAGCTTCGCGAAAATTGTGCTTTTAGCCTGCTCATCATCTTTTAGTCTGCAAAGTAGCCAATAAAGCCAGCCAAGGATAACAATGGAGCCGTTGTAGGTGCGATTAAAGTCAATCTGTGCCAGCCAATTCAGCATTAATTCCAGTCGAATTTCGTCTAAAGACAAAGGTGATTTGGATGATTTTTCTTGGATAGGGGAGTATTGCATGAGTACATTCAAAATTGGCTTTAATAGTCTATTATTTATTCTGGTCATCTGGGAAAATGCATCTTTCCACTCGACCATATGTGCAACGCAGTTTCCACCAAAAAGTTCGACTGCCTTTCTCATCGGTATAGGGGCAATGTCGAGGGTATGCCAGTAATGTTTTTGGCTATGTTCTCTGCGTTCACCTTTGAGATAGATGAGCCTGCCAATAGCCAAGCCGTCTCCAGTTGATTCGGGTGAAAAAATGTACACCTGTGCATTTGCTGACTCGTCTGAAATTCGTACTTTCAGGTAAGATTGTTTTTGTTTGGATTGCTTGATCTCAATCTTATCTACTTTGTAAATACCGACAAATTGACTTTTGTTAGATAAGTCACTTAGATCGCAATGTTCGTTATTGAATAAATCATCCATACTTAGTCTCTATGAAGTATTAGCTTAAGCTTGGTTTGTTAAAGTGGCGGTCTCGGTTGATACACCGGCATCTTCGAATACAGTTAGACGTCCAATTAATCGCGAGTTATCGATAAGCAATTGGGTGTTTTTCTGTACCAGCGTTTTCAATTCCGATTGCAAATCCAAAAGTTCAGACTCAAGTTTGTAGATTGACAGGTCTGCGTTTTTTTCATAATCGGTGTAGAACAGTATTTGCTTTTGATGTTTTTCATTTAAGTCGTCTGTTCGTTTTTCAAACATCATCTGACAGCGCTGAAAGGCATTTACTACCAGGGTTTCGAGATGGTGTTTTTGCTGCGTAATTAAATGAGTTGCAGCGTCGGCAATATCGCTGGGTAGATCATCGAAAGAAAATTCAATATGACTATCGGTTGGCGTTAAGCCAGCATTTTTAGCCTGATAAGACTCCCAAACTTGACGTATGCGCACGAGGCCGCCTTTATGGCCAAGCTCAACTCTAATGGCCCCAGGGTTAGGTGTTTTCCCATTTTCAGCTAATTTTAACGCTGCACTGATGATCTCTTTTTCTTTAACTTCTGGATGACGGGCCATGAGTGAAATTCCTTTAATTTAGTTAATTTAATTAGTTACATTAATTGCTGTAATTTAATTGATTTTGTTGAGCAGAGTGGGCGCTGACACGATCATATAGCTGGAGCTTTTTAGCTACCTGGGTTTTCGGCTTAAAACCATAACGCGCGCCTGGTGATGAACACGTCCAGACATGACGGAGTTGATGAGCAAAAAAGTTGTTTGTTGACTGCAGTTTTTGAAGTGCCGAGGCGCACAGTTCCAGTGTTAAGTCGTCATGATCTACTAGTTGGCCGATAGCAGTTCGGGTTAGCTCGGCAGTAAGCGTTTGAGTTTTACCAACATCATGCAAAAGAGCTGCGACTACTGCGATATCTCGTTGTTGTTGGCTCATGGAATGTTCAGAAGCGAGCCTCGCTGCAACGTCCACTGAATGCTCAATTAATCCACCGGCATAGTTGTGATGATAATTGAGGCTGGCAGGGCAGGTGAGGTATTTTATTGTAACGTCTGGTTGCAAAATAACGTCAGCCAAGAATACTTTTAACTCGTTGTGTTTTAGAGAATTCGCCAGCTCAACAAAGCGACGCAGGTGAGCGGGTTTGGGGCATAGAAGACTTGGTAAGCCGGTTAGAGAGAGTCTAAATGTGCTATCTGAAGTCACAGGCTCAATATATTGGCAGCGAAAATACGTCTTCACTGTATGTTGGTCTAGCTGCGCCTCTACCTGCACCCATGACAGTGGCTGTAAGTTACCAACAATGCAGTTTTGATCTCGGCAATAGATAACTAATATACCAGTGGAATCAGAAAGCGTAATTTCCCAAAACGGTTGACCATCTCGGCCAATCCGGGCAACAAAACCAACCAGAAAGTACCAACCATAAATACGATTAAGCGTATTGGCCGAGCAAAGAACAGGCTGAATTGAACGGGCCAAATTATTCTCCATATCTTTACAAGTACTTATATTAGTCATGGGCAATACTCCCTCTGGCCATAGGCATTCCCATAGCAGTGGTAGAAAACTTACACATATCCTGTTTTATCGCTTCCCAGTCATAAAGAATTTCGTGGCCGCCAAATAACCGTATGTAATGCATCCCGTCAAACAGCACGGAATCTTTTAACCGCTCCCGAATAGTTCGAACGTCATATCTGATTAAGTCAGATAACTCTTCTACTGTTATATAAACTTGTGCCATGTTAATCTTCTATTATAGTTTGGTTTCAAGGGGTCAATATGACCTGCTGGAGGTTATTATGGTCTGCTTGAATATATTTTGCAAGTCATTTTGTCCTCCTGAAGATTAAAAAGGTTTGTAGCGAATGATAAAGTGCAATCTTTCAAGATTATTGGGTGAGAGAAAATTAAAGATTTCTGACGTCGCAAGAGATACTGGGATCAATCGAGGAACAATAACTCGGCTATATCAAGAGACTGCTATTAGGGTTGATTTTGACGTACTAGAAAAATTATGTGTTTATCTTAAATGCGATATTGGCGAGTTGCTGGAATTGCCAAAGTAGAGATAAAAGGGGCATTAAATTCGCTATTGATTGCATCAAAAGAAGTGAAAGTGATTTTGAATATATCTGATTGTGGCGCTATCCTTCAGAAAGTTACCCAAAAGTCAGCTAGCTGCGCCAAACAAGATGGTTACCAATAGATTGCGCAGATGTTCAGCATCAATGAAAGAGCTGTTGCCTAGTGCAAAACACTCAATTGAGCAGCACGAAGACAAAAGATGTTAACTATCCAATAAACCTAGATCCCGCAGTTAAAACTTGAGAAGTAGGGGCATCCACTGATGCGCCTGGCTATGGGGTAAAAGTGTTCCTCACCAAAAAGTTAACAACGAATTATCTTCCTACTCCAATCACACAATTGGCTACCACTTTTTCCTCGAGTTCTGCGGCGGAATCTAAACCCACACGGCAGCAGGGGGCAAAATAAGGCAGTTTAAATCGCAAGGCTAGGTTCAACGATTTTTGAAAGAGAAAAGAATGAATTACAAAAAGTAGCTTAACTGAAGAGGTCGTATTGGGCAGACCACGTCAGACCTATAGTGGAACTATCATGTCTGGCTCCAATCTTTCCATCTTCTAACTCTTACTGAATCTCATTGGCAAGACATTTACCCAACTCGGCGCCCCATTTATCAAAAGAGCAAATTTGTAAAATAACACCTTGAACAAATATTTTGTGCTCATACATAGCAATTAAGCTGCCAAGTGTTCTCGGTGATATACGTTTCATCAAAATAGTATTGGTAGGCCGGTTACCTTTATGAACTTTGTGAGGCGCTACTTTATCAATATAATCGGCTGTTCGGCCCTTGGCTTTTAGACCTTCTAGAACTTGTTTTTCATCCACGCCATTCATCAAAGCTTGCGTCTGCGCAAAAAAATTCGCCATCAATGTTTCATGATGTCCTTTTACCGGCGTAACACTCTCAACAGAGCCAATAAAATCAGCGGGAACTACATTATTACTTTGGTGAAGATATTGATAAAAAGCATGTTGACCATTAATGCCACGCTCGCCCCAAATGGAAGGGACGGTTGGATAATCAACATCAATACCGTCCCATGTAACTGACTTGCCGTTACTCTCCATTTCAGCTTGTTGCATATAAGCAGAGAGCATATGCAATGATTGATCATAAGGTAATATTGCTTGTGATTGCGAACCTAGAAATGTGCAATTCCAAACGCTCATTAAAGCTAGAATCACGGGGCGTTTTCTGATAATGGCGCAGTCTGAAAATGTTGATCCATCTCTTGAGCACCTTCTAGTAACTCAATAAATTTATCGAAGCCAATATCTAGCGCAATGGATAAGCCAATAGCCGACCACAAAGAAAATTGTCCGCCAACCCAATCCCACATATCAAAAATGTTATTTTCAGCGATACCAAATTCTATTGCATTTGCTTTATTTGCACTAACAGCAACAAAGTATTTTTCTACTGCCTTGTCATCAAAATAAGATGTTACTAGCCATTTTCTTGCCGTATTAGCATTTGTCATGGTTTCTGTTGTTGTAAACGTTTTACTAGAGATAATGAACAAAACATTTTCAGGGTTTAGCGGCTTAAGAACCTCAGCTATTTGAGTACCATCAACATTGGAAACATAAAGAATATTCAAACTATTATCACTGTACTGTTTTAATGCTTCGGTAACCATTTGCGGCCCTAAATTCGAGCCACCTACACCAATATTAACCACATCGGTAATGAGCTTGCCTGAACAACCTTTCCAATGCCCCTCTCTTATACTGAGACTAAAGCCATTCATTTTCTCTAAGGTAGCTTCAACTTGCTTTGTAATATTTTCGCCGTCAAGAACAATGTCATTCAACTTTCGATTGCGAAGTGCAGTGCAGTATGCAATACAGCGCGATCTTCTGTGCGATTAATCCGCTCGCCTATGAACATTTTATTACGCCAAGTCTCTATATCGCACTCTTGAGAAAGTTCGATCAACTTTTGCATAGTTTCTGTTGTTAGCAAATTTTTCGAGTAATCAAGTAACATTGTTGGGAGCATAATAGAAAACTTACTAAAACGTTTTTCATCCGTTAAAAACAGCTGATTCATATGCTGTGTTTTCATATCTTTCGCATGTAAAACAAGTGATTCCCAGCTCTTAAGTGATGTTCTCATCGTCATTAGTACACCCTTAGTTTATAACCCTTAACACTTCAAAACAGGCACATAATGTGTGGTAGTCACATTTCGCACCAGCGCTGCTTTTTTCAAGTGAATATTTAGTATTGTCTCGACTCAACAATCTAAACCAAGCGCCATATTTATGATCAACAAAATGTTGGTCACAGTACTGCCAAATAGCATGATATTGATCAAAATATTTTTGCTCTTTGGTTTCGGAATATAATAAAGCTGCTGTCGCAAAGGTTTCGGCTTGAACCCAGAAATATTTATCGTCATCGCACCATTGACCTTGCGGATCAAAACCATAAATAAGCCCACCAAAGTCATCATCCCAAGCAATATCATAAGCGTGATCATATAAAGCTACCGCGCGTTCCACTAACCACTTTTCAGGTGCGTATCGATTAAGAATAAGCAGTAGTTTTGCCCATTCTGTTTGATGTCCAGGTTGGAAACCCCAAGGGCGATATAGGTTTTTCGGGTCGTCTTTGTTGTATTCCCAATCAGGTTGAAAATTAACAGTATAGTGTTCCCAAATTAAATTATCGGTTAGCGCGGCTTGCCTTACTGCAATATTATGAGATAGCAATTTGGCTCTATCTAAAAACAGTGTGTTATTGGTTGCTTCATATGCTGCAATCATTGCTTCACATAAATGCATATTTGAATTTTGGCCACGGTAATCGCTCAATATACCATCAGGGCTTATTTCATCCGCATATAAACCATAATCACCTTGCCAAAATCTGTCTTCCAATTGATTATATGTTGTTATTAATTTTTCATCGCTGGTAATAATACCGGATTTTTTTGCAGCCGCGTATGCCAGTAATACAAAAGCATAACCATAGGCCTGCTGAGTCATATCATCAGGTTTATTGTCAATAACAGTCCAAGCATAATTTTCAGTTTTAGCTTGCCAGTGCACATTTTCTAAATAATATAGCCCATGTTTAGCAATAGCTAAGTATTCATTCTTGTGAAGGGAGCTGTTAAAGTTAACTGACGCTAACGCATAATTAACAATAAGCCGAGTACTGCTGACTAATTGTTTGCTACTTTCAGAAAATAGGCTGCCGTCGTCATAATAATTTTGAAAATACCCACCATTACTATCAACTAAACGCGGCGTGTAAAAATCTAAGATTTCTTGGCAGTGTTGTAGTAAAAATTCTTTGCTTAAGTAATTCATAATGCTTCCCTAATTGAAACGTGAATTAAATAGAGTTTTAGAGAGCTGAGGTGTAGCACCTCGCTGCGAGCAAACATAGGAAGACACTTGAGTGGCAAAACGCGCTATATCTTCTAAAGGTTTCTCTTGCAGTAACCCTAAAGTGAACGCCGCAGTAAAGGAATCTCCGGCTCCTACGGTATCAACCACGGTTGTCGGCACAATGGGTACTTCAACTAATTGATCATGATGTATTAAAATAGCCCCTTCTGCGCCTTGAGTTAGCGCAATACTGTGTAATTGATATTGCTGTTGAATTGTTTTGAGCAAGCCATATGTATCACCTGAGATATCAAGAATATCCGCAATAATCGGTAGCTCTTCTTCATTTAATTTTAAGACGTTGGCGAGTTCTAGCGACTGTTTGATTGTATCAGCAGTATAAAAAGGTGCTCTAAGGTTAATATCACATATCTTAAGCGCACTTTCAGGCATGACGCGAATAAACTGTTGCATTGTATCACGAGTCTTATCTCCACGTTGAGCCAAGCTACCGAAGCATACCGCATGGGACGAAGCTCCAAGTTCAGTCAAAGATTCTGACCAAGTTATATTATCCCAAGCACAGTTTTTGGCAAATTGGTATGTCGCTTGACCTGATTCATCTAGATTCACGGTGACTGTGCCGGTAGGGAAAGAATTTGTTTGTAGTGCAGATACATCAACATTGCGCTTTTTTAATGATTCAAACGCATCAATGCCTAGCACATCACTGCCTACTGCACTGACCATACTAACGTTTGCTTCATCACCCATTAAACCAGCAATAGCGCAGACCATATTGGCTGGAGCTCCGCCAAAACGCGGACCATCAGGAAAGACATCCCATAACACCTCACCTAGCCCTATAATATTAAAGTATTTATTCATTTTATATATCTCTGATTTTTTGCTGACTATATTGGTTTTCATGATTAGTTTGTAAAGTTGAAATAGCTACTTCTGTTGTGACTTTTCTAATGAAATACCTTTGATTTCCGGCACCATCATCCCCCCAGATAAGATGAAGTAACATCATCAGACAGAAAAATCCAAAGACGTAGCTATGTGATAGCCCCATAAGAATAATTTATTGTTAGGGTTTGTTCGGTTTTTCATAGCCGCATTATTTCGTCACTTGTTTTTTATTATGATTATATTACTCTCAACCACTCTTACAATGGCTTGTGTTGCTATATTTTTGTGATATATTGTGATCCCCTGGTAACATTAATATTGTGATTAACAATGTGAAAAATAATATAAAACCACCTGATTATTTACGATGGAATACATCATCAGAAGGGGATAAAGTAAAACGTAGATGGTTTGGTGATGAGCTTCAACCTCAATCGTTGTTTACTATTCGTGGTATTGGAATTTATGAACCCATGATAAATGCCAATGTCGAAAGACCTATCGGCACAGGTGATTGGTTGATAATGCTATTTCATCACCCTGCACGATTAGATAAAACCCAAAAAAATCCTTCAGTACCGGCTAATACGCTAATGATTTGGCCGCCAGGAGCAAAACAATTTTTTAGCTGGGCATTAGAGCAAGGAGTCGAATTGCATTCATGGATGCACGTTGAAGGTACATGGGTAACACTACAAATTGAAAATAATTTATTACCATTAACAAGTCCGATTACATTATCTGATACGTCAGTAATGACACAACACTTGCAAAACTTTATGGATGAAATGGTTAATCCTGCATTACCTGACCCAATTATTTTACAAAATTTATTTCAAAATTGGGCTCGATCTATCGCTAGACAGTCGCATATAAAAGATCCTACCGTTAAAATTCCTGCTGTACTTATCGCAGTAAAACATCATCTTGATGACCACTTTAATAGACCTGTTATTTTAAATGACTTAGCAGCATTAGCAGGAATGTCTAGAAGTCATTTATGTCATCAATTTCGAACTTTTTTTGAAACGAGTATCAGCCATTATGTTATTCGTAAACGTATGGCTATTGCCCAACGATTACTATTTGATGTGGATATGAAGCTTGGAAAAATAGCAGAAGAAGTTGGTTATTCAGATATTTATCAATTTTCAAAGCAGTTTAAAAAAACTTTTGGTATTAGTCCGAGCAAATATCGAACTCAACAACAGAATAATGAAAATTAACACAGCCCTTTTAATCATATAGAAATTGTTAGGGCAATATATGAAATAAAAACCTATCTCGCTATGTTCCCCAAACCGCCTTAGAACGATTAAATGTTTAGTACACAAAAATCATGTGAATTGAATGTCTGCTTTCGGTAATTTCAATCAAGATTAAATATTTATTTTTCAAATTCACGTTGAGAAATTAGAACGACTTTATTATCTTCTTTGGCGCTAATTTATCGGAAGAGTTGTCGCTTTAATTTAAAGCCGCTATGACCATAATTGGCTGTGATTTCAACTGGTCGACGAAACACATTGATTAAATCTCTCTGCGGGTGTTTCATAGTTTAGTGTCTTTCTTGGCCTTTCGTTTAGTTGTCGTGCTACTTGACTTAATTTTTGTTGTGAATGAACTTTTAAGTCTGTTCCTTTAGGAAAGTACTGGCGTAATAACCCATTAATATTTTCATTTGAACCTCGCTGCCACGGTGATTTAGGATCACAAAAGTAAACTTGTATATCTGTGGCAAGAGTGAACCCTTTATGATTAGACATTTCGCAACCTCGATCCCAAGTGAGCGTTTTATATAAGTCTTCAGGTAACTTTTTTGATTGCTTGATTAATGCGTCGATAACCGTAGCTGTTTTGTTATTAGCAACCTTGGCTAACATGACATAACGGGAGTGCCGCTCAACCAAAGTCGCTATATAGCTGTTTCCTGAGCCCGCTATTAAATCGCCTTCCCAATGCCCTGGTACGGCTCTATCATTTGCTTCAGGCGGTCTTTCACTGATATGAACGGCATCTACAATTCCACTTAATCCTTTGCCCTTTAATGTGGCATGTTTGGAGCGCCTCATAATTCTCTGAGTTCTTAAGCACTTTTGCAGCTCTTTCTTTAATGCACCGCGTGTTTGGATGTATAACGTTCTGTAAATAGTTTCGTGAGACACATGGAAATCCTTGTCAGGATAAGTTCGTTTGAGCCAGCCCGCAATTTGCTGAGGAGACCAACTACGATGAAGTTTTCTGGCCACTATCTTGGCCAACATTTTGTTTAGGAATAGTTTACATGGCTTCGGTCGCTTTGCCCTTTCCCAGGCGGCCTGCTCAGCTCTATTCGCTCTGTACTGATGATATCCGCCATTTCGATTAATTTCACGGGAGATAGTCGATGGGGAGCGAGATAGCCTTTGATATTTCTCTGACAGATAAATGAGCAGCTAAACTTCTAGAAATTTCTTCACGCTCTTCAATTTGCAAACTGTCAGAACGCCGCGTTCTTTCTGATGGGCGAATGCCCCCCGACTCCGCGACAATACGATGGATAGAGGAATGGAACCTGTCGAATATTTTCGCTATATCATGCAAGGAATCACCTTGTTGATATCGGTCCCAAATCAATGCTCTTTGCTGAGCATTATAATAAATACGTTTTCTCTGTTTCATAACAACGCCTCATACTTTTAAAAAGTATAGCGTTGCGCTCACCAGTTGAAATCACAGCACTTTTCGGTCAAACTACAACGGTGGAAATCGACAAATGCTTATGTCAGCTATCAGGCAATTTTTGACTTTAACCAAGATTACTCAACGACTCCTATAGGTGATGACTTACCAGTCGCGATTAATTCAATCGTATGACTATAATTCGCTCAATATTGTCAGCTTATTAAGCTGTTTTGAGTTTCAAATGTTAATTCGCCGAATTTCTATAGTGGTGCTTAGGCTTTGTTTCCCCAGTTTTAAACTTTACAAAATCTACGTACGTAAAATCGCGGGCTTCGAGCTTTTTTAGCTTCAAACTAAATATGCTCGCACATGTTAAGAAATTTTTTAATAAATCATCTTTTTTTTTGTGCTAAGTCAATTGTGAATGGCATCCACATTAAGCACTTTAGATAACCTAAAATCACTCAAGTTTATTAAATCAAAGAGGAAGTTTACTTCGTCATTGAACCAATTTAGTAGCTTAAGAGAATGAACTCAACAACCCGCCCAGAAAGAGTCCCTCAGCAACTTGGGGAATTCAACACTTTATTACAGTCGACAACTAATTCAACTCGTTGTAAATCAAAAATAGATGTCTGAATGCTATCAGTGTGTTGGCGAAAGGCCTTTGTAAATTAGAAATTATCAAGTAGTGCTTCAAAAGCGCTGCCATCTTGTCTGGTCAGGTTAGGGACATATTGACTGTAGATTTCAAATAGCATTTTGGTATTTGAATGGCCCAATTGCCGCGCGATCCACTCCGGATTTTCGCCGGCAGCCAGCCATAGGGTGGCGGCCGTATGGCGGGTTTCATAGGGTCGTCGTTTGGGTAAATTTAATAGTTTTAACGTTGGTTGCCAAACACGTTTATTAATGTTTCTGTGATCAAGTGGTTTGCCATTGTTATTGCAAAAAACAAATTCTTGTTTACCCGTTACCTCTTGTTGTGTCCTTAACGCATCAATTACACGTTTAGAGACTTTAATCACCCGGTATGAACTCTTTGTTTTCGGGGTTTCCTGATACCCATCGACTAAGGTTTCTTGCACTTGTATTTCAGCTCGTTCGAGATTAACGAAGCGCCATTTAAGGCCGTCAATTTCAGCGGTGCGAAGGCCGGTGAAAAAGCGGGTGGTGTAATAATTACGAAAGTCAGGCCTAACCCCGGCAAGAAAAATGCGGATCTCACTCAGCGAAAACGGATTGATCGTAGGCTTCTCTATTTTAAGTGGTTTTATATCCGTAAAGGGATTAGCAAACTCATAACGTAAGGATGCTTCTGTGAGTATGCGCCGCAGCGGCGTCATAACGTGATTTATCCAGTCATTACCCACTTTTTTTGTGCCTGTTTTACGTTTAGGTTTACCTAACTCCGCCCTGAACTTGAGTAACATAGGGCGGGTAATTTCTTCGAGGCGCATCTCCCCAAACTCCACCAATAAGTAGTTGTTAAATATCAAATTCATATTCTTAAAATGACTGACTTTCCAGGTGATCTCATTTTCTCCAAGCCACTCAACCGCAAATGCTGCAAAAAGAGGCACATCCGAAACCAGCTGGTGATTCGCAACACTCGTTGCCAGTTCGGGTGGGACTGGGCGCTCCAAGTATTCAAACTCCTTGCAGCGTTTGCTGCCCGGAAAGTGATCGCTGTAATGAAACTGGCAGAGCCTTATAGCCGAATCAATTTGTTTCGCCAAAACTAGCAGTTTAGCGCGGTTAAGTTTAGTGTCAGAAAGAGCGGTCTGCTCTCTGCAACGAACGTCATTAAAACGAAAATCAATCAATAACTTGCCATTACGGCTTCGAATACTAGCCATGACACACTCTCCCGTTTGCCATCGGAATAAGTTGAGTGGGGCGAACTGAGGGCGAATAAAGCTCATGCTCTATAGCTTCCCATATATAAAATATTTTACGTCCACCAAAAGGACGAATGTAGTGCGTACCTTCCAGAAATACGCTGTCTTTTAAGGTGTTATTAATGTAGCCCGCACTGAACTTAATTCTGCTTGCTAGTTCCTTAGATGACATCAGTGTTTTTGACATACTGCATACCTCGGTCTTGTGTGAAAATAAAAACTCCAAAGGAGAATGAAATATTTTGAGCCATTAATTTTGGGATTTAATCCAAATTTTTTCAGTGGTTGTATTGGCTGGGCGATACAAAACTAGACAGTACAAAGCTGCATCCCAAATACTTAAATCCAACGACGCGTCAGTACTTGTGTAAATTGGCATTATGTTTATCGCTTTAAACATTTTACCTCCCAATGGATTAATACGACCTACTGGAGAGCAATATAACTTGATAAATCACCGCTCGCAAGTCTTTTTGACCTACTAGAGAGTAATATGCCTTTTAGGGGGTTGTAAAATTAAAGATTCATACAATATTAGAATGGAAATTTAGGAAATTTCTGACGAAGCAATAGCGATTATCAATCAGCCAAAGAGCGGGCACTCAATCGCATCAAACGAAAGTCTTTCGGGTTAATTTTAAATATTAGATTGCGTAATGACATGAAACCGATCGGGGGAATAGGTGTTCACGTTGGGGCAGAATATGCAAGTGGACTTCCCAGATTTCACTAGACAGTTTGTAGTTCAGAAAAATACGCTTCCTCAAATTTAGCAGTTGAAACGCCGTCTGTATGTGAGTGACGTTTTTTAGAGTAGGAAGTAACAATTCTCTAAATATTTTGCTGAAATATTGAGAGTCTCAGGTGCTATGGTAATTCATGAATCACTATTTATGCACAATTTATCACAAATAAGGCACAATTAAAGCCATTGTAAAGGGGTTTTAGGAGCATATAATCATAACAGAAAACAAGCATAAAAAGACTGGAATGGCTATTAATATAAGTTCAAGTATTCAGAATTGCCACTGCTATCGCGGAGAATAAACTCTAGCGACAAGCGCTTGTGCTGGATATATAGCCAAAGACTACGAAGTTGAAGTTTTTATAATTCTTGCTTCGTATTGATTTGTATGACCAATTTGTTCGGGTGCTTCATTAACTGGCTAGGTTTCGTTGAATTTATATATTATTTAAAATCAAATATTATTAAACAAATACTCGGTTATCTTATTCATAAAAAACAGTATTTTATTTTTTTCTCTCTAATTTATCGATATAGGATGAGTGTTCTACTCTCTAAAGATGGATAAAACAAACAGCATTTTTCATGAATTTAAAAACATGGCAATGACTAATTGACTTTACCAGTTAACTGTTGTTTACTTTGTATTGGATAGGCCAATTTACTTCTGGATATTTAGCGATTGAAAATTAATTTAACATGCTAATCAAAAATTCAAATGACAAAAATGAGTAAATAGCTAGCCAGAAAACGTTAAAAGAACGTCGGAAGCAAACATTAAAAGATTTGCGTGGGGTGTGAATAAGTCGACGAGAAAATGAAGTGTTAATCGATGATGTTAATTGTCGGTATGTTAAATAGGCGGTCTGACGAAAAGTGGAGTCATTACGATTTCGTTTAATTCGTATTTTAAACAAACAAACTATTTAGGAACAAATATGAAGACTTTAAATAAAAAAGAAACATTTAAACGATCAGCTATTGCAACGGCTATAGCTGGAGGGTTAGTGCTTTCGACTAGCGCTTTTGCAGAAGAAAAAATAGAAAATGAAACAAAAGAAATTGAAGTTATTCAAGTTAGCGGTATTCTCGGCAGTATAACAAAAGCTAATTTAATGAAGCGTTCAGAGGTTGGTGTTTCAGATGCAATCTCTGCTGACGATATCGCAAGCTTTCCAGATGAGAATATTGCCGAATCAATTCAAAGAATTCCAGGCGTTCAGATCCAGCGTTCTAATGGTCGAGGTGCATTAATTAGTTTACGTGGATTAGGACCTGAATATGCAGCAACTACACTAAACGGACAATCCTTCGCCAGTGCACAATTTAACGGTGGCTTTCGTTACGATATAGTCCAATCTGAATTGGCATCAGAAATTCAGGTTTTTAAAACGCCTAGTGCCTCTCAAGAAGAAGGAGGGTTATCTGGCAGTGTAAATATTGGAACAGCTAAGCCATTATCTTATGATGAACGTAAAATTTTATTAAAAGTAGAAGGTAGTTATTCAGAAGAACGTGACAGTACTACTCCAGGAGTAGGTTTTACTATTATTGATCAAAATGATGATGGCGATTTAGGTTATTTGTTTAGTGTTGGTTATCAAGAGTTAGACACACGATATGACTTAATGTTCAGTCAACGATTCGCAGATGTTGATGCAGATATGGATGGTGAGAGTGACTATTCAGCAGCAGGTTATCCGGTAGAGAGAACCAACCGGCCTCGTTTACGTAGAGAAGATGGTAATACTCAACGTTATTTGTTTAACACTGCAGTGCAATATATAGCAAATGATGATTTAGAGTTTAACTTTACAGGGATACTTGCCCAAGATACACGAGATCTATATTTCCAACAGTTGGTGCCTTTATTTGGTGGTGGTGACCCTTCTCCTGAATTAACTTTTTTAGGGGAAACTGGAAATACAGTTGATCAAATCCTCGCAGAGAATATACGAGTTGAAGCTAATCATACTTGGCAACAAGAAGAACGTGAGAGTTATGCCTTAACCGGTGACTTTAACTGGGATTTATCTGATGAATTGATGGTTACTGGGGTATTACATTATACCGCAGGTGAAATGGATATGGTTGAACGAGCTCGTGTAGTTGGTATTCGCTCAGATCTTCAAGTAGATATGGATGTGAATAATCCAGTTTTCACTTCCAATGGTTTAAATCCAGTTAGTGACCCTGAATCATGGGCACTTGCTAATTTATTCCGTAATGATATTGGTGCAAGGGTTGATAATTTTTCAAGTGATGAACTCGCATTGCAACTCGATTTTGAATATAGCTTTGATTACGATTTTATAAACACTCTTAAAGCTGGCTTTAAACATAGAAAACAAACACTAGATACTACCTCAAATCGTTATCAAGCAGATTATAGAGATGAAGAAATCTTCAACGCACCGTTTCCTAGTATTGAAGAATCTCATTCTGTCGTAAGCGACTTTAGTGGAGGGGAGTTTCCAGGGCTGTCGCTAAATTATGTCTTACCGAATATCGATGAAGCGGTCGCGGCTTTTGGTGCGCCAGAAAAGGTATTAGAAGCGGACTTTCAGGAGTCAGCATTTTTTGAAATTGACCGAAATATAACAAATCTATATGCCCAATTAGATTTTTCTACGGATAATTTACGAGGAAATGTTGGTATTCGTTATGCTTATACAGATCGTAAAGTTGATACCGTTGCTTATGATGGGGGTATTGAGATAACTAGTGGTGCGTTAACAGTTGTTGGTGGTGATTCGGCCACACCTATTTCAAATAGCTATGATTATGATAATTGGTTACCTAGCCTAAATTTAGCTTATGACCTTACTGATGATATTGTATTGCGAGCTGCAGCAGGTAAAGTACTCGTTCGTCCTGTTATTGGAGACACTGCTAATTTTGGTCGTAAGATAGCCGCGACTAACGATGGCACTGATAACATTATAACGGTAAATGAAGGTTCTTACGATTTGTCTGCGTTAACGGCCAATCAGTTTGATTTAAGTGCTGAATGGTATTTCAATGATTCTGGTGTTGTATCTATAGCTTACTTTAGCAAAGATATTAAAAATCAAGTGCGCAGTGAAATTGTATGTCCTGAGGATTATGATCTGATTGATGTATCTTATAATGCTAGCATTGGCGAGTGTTTAGGAACTGATGGTAATGTATATAACATTACTCGTAATCGTGTAACAGATGGAACGTTAGAAATCACAGGATTGGAGTTTTCTTACAATCAATCATTTGATTTTTTACCTGCACCTTTCAATGGCTTAGGTGTAATTGCTAACTACACTATATTAGATGCTGACAGCCCTGATGAAGCGCAACCTTTGCTAGGATCGTCTGAAGATACTTACAATTTAATTGCCTACTATGAAAAAGATGCATTTTCAATTCGTGTAGCCTTAAATCATAGAAGTGAATACAGTCTGAATGATGGATTTAAGTATGGTCGAAACTACGGCCCTAGTAGTCAAT
>Ga0209712_10000807_pt1 | contig 27034 bp, 16 predicted proteins | sample ArcOceMetagenome_FD_187443 | JGI IMG/M metagenome (GOLD analysis project Ga0209712, IMG submission 187443) | Marine eukaryotic phytoplankton communities from Arctic Ocean - Arctic Ocean - Greenland ARC118M Metagenome (SPAdes) (version 2) | ecosystem: Environmental > Aquatic > Marine > Oceanic...
TAATGATTTATCAACAACCCACACCTTTCCTAAAAAAGGGCTGCAAAAGTACTTGTTATTTTTCAGTTGTACAAACAATAGGATACTGATTGTATGTTTTTTTTAGAAGTACGTACTAATTTAGTTCGGAAATTGGTTGAATTAGCTTTGCTATGGCGCACTCCATCTTCTTAGGGCACTTGTTACATGCTTTTCCTTTCTTGTATTTCTTACAACATTTCTTCTTCATCCAAAGAGTATCTTCGAGAAAGAAAGAGGACAATTCTAAAGTGGACTGATGTGTAACTGTCATGGTACAAAGAAACGACAGGTTTTGTCTTGAGTCAATCCCATGAAAAGGGTATTTTTACTTAGTTACAGAATTTGAATATTATGTGTTCTTAGTTGCTTTGGACTGGAATGTTTGCCACGTAGGAATGTTTGGTGTTTCAGCCTCCTTTTTTCTTTAAGGGCATGATCCGATTTGTCTGAATTTGTAATGTATGGGAGAGGGTTAAATTCTTGGAGTAATAGACAGAACTCGTTGTTCACTATTTAATGATCTTATGCTTTTTCAAGATTAGAATGACATCCAATACGATGAAAAACAAACACACGCTGCAGGCGTAGTGCAGAAAAAAAGTATTCCCAAAGGATTCGATGACAGAAGAGCTGCTTGAAGCAGGAGAAGGATTGAAACAGTGAAAAAACAGGTCTATTCCTATAATCACGAGGGTTAGAATAAGGCGAGAAGTTCTCTTGTTGACCAGAATATTGATTCTGAATAACTGGCTAACTATCGGGATAAGTAATATCCCCAAAAGAACAGGGCCGTTAGAACCAAAAGTAACAGGGGAATCTTCCACTATAAAGTAAAACAAGCCCAAGAGAAATATAGCCAGTTGTACTATTAGAAGTGCTATTCCTACTACTAATATTATTTGAATGGCTACCTGTGACTGTAGAGAATACTTAGAGAGCAGTTTCCAAGTTAAAGGTCCTTTAGGGATTAAATCCAAGGCTAGATAAATAGTTCCTCCTAGTAATACCCAATGGGCTAATTCGAAAAGCATGCTTAGTTTACTGTGATTTGCCTAGCCAATTCCGCAGCATCTTTCCTCATCTGCTCCATGTTGGCATCTATTTCTCCATTTAGCAGAACGACACCCATTCTTCTGTAAGGTCTGGAGGTTGGTTTTCCGAAGAGACGGATGTCTGTGTTTTTGTTTTCTAGAATTTTTGCAACGCCTGAGAAAACAGGAGCTTCTGAATTTTCTGAAGTAGCTAAAATTACTGCGCTTACACCCGCTTTTTCTTGAGTGATTTCTGGAATGGGATACCCAAGGACAGTTCTGGCGTGAAGTTCAAATTCACTAAGGTTCTGTGAGCCTGCGAGTGTGCACATACCAGTGTCGTGTGGTCTAGGGCTAAGTTCAGAGAAGTAAACACCATCATCTGCTATAAAGAATTCTACGCCCCATAGTCCTGCTCCTTCTAGCTCTTCGGTTACTTGTTCTGCCATGTCCTGCGCTGTGGCGAGGTCTTCTGCAGAAATAGGGCAGGGCTGCCAGCTTTCTTGGTAATCTCCACGCTCTTGTCTATGGCCTATAGGCGGGCAGAATAATGTTTTTCCGTTCTTTTGAGTTACCGTGAGCAGTGTTATCTCGGTGTGAAAGTCTACAAAAGCTTCTATGATTACTTCTGCCAAGTCGCCTCTAGAGCCTTCCATGGCATAGTTCCAGCTATTTTCTATATCAGCTTCTTTCTTGATGACCGACTGGCCTTTTCCGCTAGAGCTCATGAGTGGTTTGATTACGCAGGGCATTCCTACCCTTGACACTGCAGCTTTGAATTGCTCTAGTTCTGTGGCATATTCATATTTGGCTGTTCTTAACCCTAAATCTTTAGCCGCTAAATCTCTAATGAGTTTTCTGTTCATTGTAAAGTTAGCTGCCTTAGCAGAAGGAACTACGGTTATTCCTTGCTTTTCATATTCGTAAAATCGTTCTGTACGGATTGATTCTACCTCAGGAATCACCAGTTTTGGCTGATGCCTGGCCATAACAGCATCTAGTTGGTCACCATCTAACATGTTAATCACCTCAAATTCATCTGCTACTTGCATAGCTGGAGCACCTTCATAACTATCACAGGCTACTACATATTCACCTAAGCGTTGCAATGAAATAACTAACTCTTTCCCCAATTCTCCGCTTCCAAGCAGAACGATTTTATTTGACATAATCAATAAATTTATGCCGCGAAGTTAATTTGAATTTCCCAATCTCTAATTCCCGATTGGGCTAAAACTCCAAAGTGAACTGCCCTTTGATAGATTTACTTTCTCTCACATTCAAATTGCTTACACCCACACCTAATAATCGGATAGGCTCATCTGGAGGGTTTTCAGAGAGCAACTGAGATGCTAAAGAGTAGATGTCTTCATAGGAGTCTAAAAACTCATCTACAGTGCGGCTGCGTGTGGATAAATTGAACTCGTGGTCTTTTACTTTAACGGTGACGGTTTTTCCTTTTAGTCCTGATTTTTTAAGTCGCTGACTTACGGATTCCGAAATAGACGCTATGGACGCGAGCATGTGCTCTAGTTCGGTAAGGTCTTCAGAGAACGTGTTTTCTGCACTTACAGATTTGGTTATTCTGTCTGCCTTCACCGGCCTGTGGTCTATACCTCTGCAGATGTTAAAGTAATAAGCTCCTGATTTTCCGAAGTTTCGGACTAACTCTGGTCTGGTGTAGCGTTGCAAATCTGCCCCTGTGTGGATGTCCAGATCGTGCATTTTCTTGGCAGTTACTTTGCCTACACCAAAGAATTTTCTAATAGGCAGTTCTGCTATGAATTCGTCTATTTCATGAGGAGCTACTAGCTTCTGCCCATTGGGCTTATTGATATCTGAAGCTACTTTGGCTAGGAATTTATTTACAGATATTCCTGCGCTGGCATTTAATCCTGTCTCCTTGTGAATTTTCCATCTAATCTCTGAAGCGATCATAGAGGCCGAAGGGAAGTTGAGCTTGTTGGTCGTTACATCCAGAAAAGCTTCGTCTAACGAAAGCGGTTCTACCAAGTCCGTATACTCGTGAAATATGGCTCTGATTTGCTGCGAGACCTTTTTATAGACCTCAAAACGATGTCGAACAAATATGAGCTCAGGACACAGCCTAGCTGCGGTTATAGATGGCATAGCTGAACGCACTCCGAACTTTCGTGCTTCATAGCTAGCTGCGGCTACTACACCACGTTCACGACTCCCTCCTACTGCTATGGGTTTCCCTTTGAGTTTTGGGTTGTCTCGCTGCTCTACAGATGCGTAGAAAGCATCCATATCTACGTGGATTATTTTTCGTTGCAACGCGTTTTCAGACATGCTATAAAAGTAATCTGAAAAAGAGTTTCAGTCTAGAATTGAATGCTTATTCTGCTTGTTTGACTTCCGTATTTCATTATATAAATCCCTTCAGATAGAAAAGAGAGGTTTAGCGAATGGTTCGATTTTCCTTTTATGGTTTCAGCGCAAACCAATTCTGATGTCAATGAATAGATTTCTAGTGTTTCAGAAGAATTATCCAATACGATGTTCATTAACCCATTAGAAGGGTTTGGGTGTGTTTTAAAAGTCTGATTATCTTGCTCATAGATGCTAAAAGGAACATCAGAAATGTAAGTCACTCCTGTGCTAGTAGCTACCCAAACTCCGTCATTATCATCTATAGAAATAGCTCTGACGTTAGGTCCAGCTAGTCCATCATCTTCATCATAATCAACCCATATTCCTGAATCATACAGTGAAATTCCTCCTACGGTAACTAAATAGTCTACATATACTCCAGCCCACACATGCCCTTCAGAGTCTATGGCCACATCTTCTACTGGGTTTAATTCATCTGGCGGAGGAAGAACAAAAATGATTTCATGGTCTTCTTCATGTGTATTATCATCACCCAATACCGATATCCCTTCTGCAGTAGCTATCCATTTTTTATTACTGGCAGAAACTGCTATGGCTCTTATGCTGTTGCTAAGCAGATCATTATCCTCATTAAAGGTTGTGAATTGAGTTCCGTCATACATAATGGCTCCAAATATTCCATTGGACAGCCACATGTTTCCATCTAGATCTTGGGTCACGTGAGAAACTCCAAACGCTGGGAGTCCGTCTGCCGTGGTAAAGTTGATAAAGTCTGTTCCATCAAATGTAGAAACACCATCGTTATTCCCAATCCAAACTAATCCATCTGAATCTACATAAAAATCCTTTATTCTATTATCTTCGAGTCCATCATCTGTGGTATAAGTAGTCCATGTAGTGCCATCAAATGTACTGAATCCAAAATCTGTTCCTGCCCATATAACTCCGTCTGAAATGAGTATAGCCGTTACATTGTTATCTACCAGTCCATCATCTTCCGTGTAGCTAGTCCAGTTCGTTCCATCAAAGTGTGATATACCGAATTGAGTTCCGAAGTATACATTTCCTTCTTCTCCTGTGGAAACACAGTTTACAGAGTTGCTAACCAGCCCATCTTCTTCTAAATAAGTGGTGAAAGACTGTGCGTTCATTGATAGAGAAACAAGTAGTGCTAAAAGGGAAGTAAGTAATTTCATAAGGGGTGTTTTATTGTACTATTATTTTACGGTGAACTGAACCGCTAGAAGTCTTCAGTTTTAAAAGGTAGATACCTGCTGATAGGTTAGAGATATCCAATAAGCCGTTAGTTTGGCTGAGGCTTTTCTGTTTTACTAAGTTTCCTTGAGGGGAATATAACTCCGCCTGGAATGAAGCTCTGTTTTCTGCATAGATGTTAAGATTACTGCTGGCAGGATTCGGATAAATGGAGAATTCTGGAAGCATATTTTCAGTTACAGAAACAGGATCGTTTGTAAATCCTAAAGTAGGAGTGTTGAGTACAAAAGGCCCCGATCCATTGGGCAGTCTAGCAAAAGTATTTTCAGCTTCTGCAGCCAAATAAGTGTAAGAATCTATGTAGGTTCCGTCTGCAAAAGCGAGTGAAATAAACTCCCCTAGTGAGCTCAGTTTAAAGTTCGCATGCGAACTTCCTTGAGCGCCCTGCTCATCTGCCCAAATGATAGCGTATTCTCCTGCTCCTAATGTAAGGTTGGGAAGTGCCCACTTGGTAGGATTGTCTTCTTCGTCTGATAGGTAAAGCCCTGCTGTAGAGATTGGATTACCACTTCTGTTATAAAGCTCTATCCAGTCATCAAACTCCCCAAACTCGTCTGCGTCTGCTGTGTTTAAAGGAGAAAACTCATTGATTACTAGGTATTCGGGGTTGATTTGGCTTTGCAACGCGTAAAACTCGTAGGCTGCTCTCTCTGGTGAAAATCTACCGGCTTCTTCATTTTGAGCATAGAAATAGTACTCTAAGTAGTTGCTGGTATTTTCTAGGGATATTTCATACTCATTTCCTCCCGTATTGACCATTTCTACCTTTTGAAAGAGGCCGGAATCTGAACGATGATAAAGGAATACTTCTGCAGCACTAGAGGCGTTACAAGTAAAAATCATAGTTCCTCCTAGCTCTAGTTCTTCTGGAGAATTAGTGATGCCAGTAATATCTGGAGAGTTTGCGAAACCAGGATATGAGGCTAAGTATTCTGCCCGAGCATCCATTAAATCAGTAATTCCAGGATAGTCTATAAAGTCAGTTACGGTAGAGTTTAGGTTATTAATAAAATCGTCATAACTGTAAAACTTATTTACGTCTGCCAGGACATCCTCATCTATAAGCGATTGCATGCTTTCTGCTCTTTCTGCATAGAAGTTATTGTAAAAATGCTCGTCAAAAATGGTTCTCATGTGCGCCAGGTACATGAGTTCGTAAGTACTGTTTTCAAAGAGGTTTCTCATTAACGGACGTGGAAAAACTGAAGTATTGTTTAAGTGGGTGAGCGGATCTATAGTTTTGGCTTGCTCGATGTTAAATCCATCAAAATATTCAGAACCATCTGTAAGTCTAAAACTACCAAAAGACATGTTCATATCCCAAAGAATGGGATTGAATTGTCCGTTTTCATCTTGGTACACGTAGAAATTCTGTCCGTACCCCACGTAGCTATCAAAGTTGATAAACGAATAGTTCAACGCGTGCATCCAGAGTGATCTGTCTATATTTAGAAGCGGTTCTATCTCTGTGGGGTTTTCGTTTAGAGTCGCTATAAAATTCACTAGCTGTTCCCAGCCATCATCGGACTTAATAGAGTAGAGCTCATAGTAATCTTCTGGGGATGTTCCAGGAGAATTACTCAGATTAGCATTTTCTCCAAATAGCTCTAATTCTTCAGGATTACATTTGAAAAATGGTCCATCAGTAGACTGAAAATGCTGAGAAAGGAAACTCTTATTTACAGCCTCCACATTGGTGTACAGTCCCCAGTATTCTCCGTTAATAAAGAGCTTTGCAAAGTTGGCTTTTCCTGCTGGCATATAGTTTCTAGCTATTTCGTAAGACAGGGCTTCTCTCACAAATGAAGGGTCCTGAATCACATTTGAAAGTTTGATTTTATCATATCCTTGATAAGCCGAGTCTGGATAGGTATAATCCAATTTTATATTGAAGGGGTTTTTAGTGTAGTTTACACTTACGGAACTGAACCCTTTATAACGGATTCCAGCGCCTTCAATCAGTGTGCCATCTATTTCTACATCACAGAGGAGCCTTTCTTCTAGGCCATCTATATAGAACTGGTCTAGTATTTCATCCCAGTTTTCTTGGAAGAAAGTGACTCTAATCTCTGGAATATGGTCGATGTCGTAAAAATCCTCTTGTGCAATTAGGCTCTCACTGAAAAGTGAAATAAAGACAAGAGCGACAGCGCATAAAAACCCGTTTAAAACTTTCATTCAACGATTACTTTTCTAGTTACTTGGCTATCTTCAGCTGATATAGTTACGAAGTAAATTCCAGAGGGCTGTGCTGTCAGATTTATAGTTTGTGCATTTTGTAACACTAGGATTTCTTTCCCGAAAACATTAATCACCCGAATTTCATCAGCTCCGTTAGCTCCAAATTCTCCCATTACAGAAAACACTCCAGAAGAAGGGTTAGGAAAAATGGTAGCGTTTAACTTAGTTATTTCAGAGACTCCAACAGCGCACTGAGTTCCGTCTATGATTCCATCGGCTATCATTTGAAGAATTCCTGGGTGGCTACATTCGTATCTAAATCCTTTGGGAGCGCCAGAGTTATACTGCCACACCACATTTCCTTCTTCATCTGCTTCATACATGAATGACTGAGAGAGGTTAACAAACACATTTCCGTTAGACATTCTATCAGAAGCAGACTGCCCATTAGCATCTGCAATACACTCATGTCTCCATGAGTATGATGCTGGCTCATACTGCTGGTTTGGAGTTTTGTCATAATTGAATCCATTTACTGGAGCATCTATGGCGTCTACTACAGAGCTGTTTCCAGAACCACCTTCATTGTTAAACACTTGAATAAACCCAGCGTTAGGTCTTCCTTCTAAAATCCATCTCGCGTCATGCACAGGCCCAGTGATTACTTGGTCTCCGGCAGTGTCATAATTGGCGGGTTTCCCCCATCTGTATAAGATATCTCCACCCATTCCTGAGTTTCCTCCTTCATGAGTAGCAGCTTGTTCTGTAGTTGTGCTGTGGTCTATAATGAAAATCTCATTTAGGAATCTTGAGCTAAAAACGATTTGGTCGAGAGTAGCATTATAATCGATTCCATTTACATGAAACCAATCTGTAGCACCTCCACCACCAGGCCCGCCAGGACCTCCCCCTTGGCCATCTGTAGCTATGTTTATATTTAGCAATTGTGGATTTTCTGAGACAACTCCATAGTTCGGAAGTGTGTCGTCTTCGTCTTGCACAAAGTGGTCTGCGATGTGCCATTCCCAAACTACTTCTCCTCCAGTTCCATTCTGTTGAACCTCTACGATGTGCGAGACTTTTTTGTCTTCAGCGTCATCCAGACCTATAGCGGCTAAATCTTCTTCCTCGATTATTTCCCAAGCGATTAAAAGAACGTTTCCATTCGGCATTAATGCGATGTCGTGATGACTTACTACGTTAGCATTTGAATAAGTAAATTCCCAGACAATGTCACCATCATAATCAAGCTCCTGTATCATTCCACCAACAGCTGCTCCCGTTATTTGATTTCCATTGTTTACTGCACCCCTTACTATATTCCCATTAGGCTTCAATGCCATGGCGTAATTAGCATTAGAAGGACAGGACCATGAATGAGCGATGTCCCCTTCAGCATCTATTAGATAGGCAGTACTGCTGTTCTGTGAATTATACAGCGCGTATCCATCTATGGATTGTGCAGAAGAAAAAAGGCTTAATAATAAAAGAGTAGTAGTGCATAGCACTGTTAAATAAATTTTCGTCATGAATAAGGTGTTTTGATATTAGACGACCTCCATGCTTTTTTCCTTCGCTGTTTCTAGCCGTCAATTAAACCTAGGCTAAAAGTAATTATAGAAGAAAGAGGTTTCTAATTCTAGGTTCTGAGTTACCATCATCTTTATAAGGATATGTCTAATTAGAGAGGAATATTTTTTTTATTCTAGTCATGTCATTGTTTCTAGAAAATGCAGGCCAGTTAGGGATGATATTTCTTTTACTTACCATTTCCCCGTCTACGGAGATTTCGGCATGTAGATAATAATTTGTAGATGCTACTTTTAGAAATTTTTCTAGAACATTAGAAAAAGACGTGGACATGGCATCTATTGTTGTGGTATGGGAATGTGTTTTTAGAATTTCTCCGTTACCTGCGTCTATGAGTTGAATCTGTACAGCACAGAGTAAATCCTTATTTGTGTCATTGCTAATGTATGTGGTAATCACCTCTTTTTCTATCTCTATAATAGGCAGCACATTCTGGTACATCTCTCTTACTTTATAATGTGCAGATTTTAGTTCCCCACCATAATCTATGGTACTCCAGCTAGGTCCGGGCCAGCAATCGTTTAACTGCCAGTAGAGAGTTCCCATACAGTGCGGTCGATTTTTTCTGTGTGCTTCTATGGCTTTTTCATAGGCTATGGCTTGTGTTAGTTGACTCATTTCTATGAACTCTTCGAAAGAATTTGGCTCAGGAAAGTACTGGCTGATATGATCTGAGATAAGTCCATTTCCTATGTAGCTTTTTTGGCGGTGTTTCATAGACTCACTGGACAAGAAAAGAGAGTCTTCCGGGATGTAGCGTTGCAATAATTCTATACCAGGAAAGCTTTGGAAACCATATTCAGACATGAACCGCCCTACATTATCCGCATAATTCTCAAAGGGTTCTCTATTGTGCCATACGCCCCAGTAATGCATGGAACCTGAGTTGAAATCTCCTTTTGGACCCCAATTACTTAAAGGAGAAGTATGCGTGTAAGTTCGTTTGTCTAAGGCATAAACTGTTTGTGGAATGGCGTATTCAAAGAGGTTCTGGTATCCCGCTAAAAGTTGCCTTTGAGTTCGCTCATCTAATTTGTATTCATCTTGCCAACCCCAATTATTCCATGCTACATTTACTTCATTATTTCCATTCCAATGCGCTAAGCAGGCATGGTTTCTTAACCTTTTCACTTGGTAGGCTATCTCTTCGGTTACAGATTGGATATACCCTTTGTCATAAGGGTACATACTGCATGCAAACATGAAATCTTGCCAAACTAGAATCCCGTGTTTGTCGCAAAGCTCATAGAACACATCTCTTTCGTAAATTCCACCACCCCATACACGAAGCATGTTAAAATTGGCATTCTTAGCTTGGACTATCAGTCGCTCGTAATCTTCATCTGATTTCTGATTGATGAACACATCTTGAGGGATATAATTCGCTCCCTTCGCAAAGAGCTTTTTTCCATTTACTTCAAAGTAAAAAGACTCTCCTATCTCATCTTTCTCCTGGTGTAATCGGGCCATTCTTAACCCTACTTTCTGTGAAAAATCACCCATTTCACCCAGCACTACGTGAAAGTCATAAAGCGGTTGTTCCCCCCATCCGTTAGGCCACCAAATTTTAGGGTTTTCTAGGGTTATTTTTCCTTTTATGGTTTTAAAATCGGTAGATTCCGTAGCAGAGAAATAAGAACCTTCCGTATCAGAGAGCTCTAAGGTATAGTCCAATTTTTCAGGAGGCTGATTCAGCGTGATTTCATATTCCAACACGGCTTTTTTCTCCGATACAGAGGAAGTGTAGACGTAGACTTCTTCTATGAAAGTCTCATTCTTGAAAACCAAATTAACTGGCATGTAAATCCCACACGTAGTAAACTTAGGCGCCCAATCCCATCCAAAATGATAAGGTGCTTTTCTCACCCAAGGACTGATTTTTTTATCTCCGGCATCATTCGAAGCCGGGAGTTGATACCCCAGGTTTTTAGCAGTTTCAGCGTGTACTTCGTAAGGTGATTTGAAAACAACTTTAAGACTATTTGTTCCTTCTTTCAGCCATGTTTTTACTTCGTTTTGCCACGCTAAAAACATATTATCTGATTTACCTATTTCCATTTCATTTAGGTAAATGGTAGCGTAGGTGTCTAATCCTTCGAATTCTAGGAATACTAGGTGGGATGCTAATTCTTGTTCACTCACTTGGAATGTAGTGGTGTATACCCAAGTAGAATCTTGAATCCACTGGTAGTTTAGCTCGTTAGTTCCTTTATACAGGTCTTCTATGATTTCTGCATTCCATAAATCTGTGTGGATGTTTCCTGGAACAGTGGCACTCCCTTTCAGAGTATTTGAATTTGATGAGAATTCCCAGTTTTCATGAAGGGTTCTCTCTGTTGGTTGGTTTTGGGCCATCACTAACAGAGGAAAAAGAAGAACTGATAGAAGTTTAAATTTCATTAAGGATAGCTTTCATTTGTCTGATTTCATTCGAATCTACGGTAAAAATTTGTTCCGCTATTGAGCTACTGCTCATGGAAACGGACATGCTTCCTTCTATCAAAACCTTTGCCGAAGAATGGAAATGACTGATTCCTGTATTCTCCTGTATTTTAGAGATGTTGGAAGCTCTTACTCCACCACCAGCGAGTAGGTTTATTTCTGAGCCATATTCGCGTTGCAACGCGTTTAAAACCGCGAGACCTTCTTCGGCAGTGTTCTGCTGACCAGAAGTAAGAATGGTATCGAACCCTGCATTTATGAGCTTTTGGCAAGCGCCATGAGGGTTTCTGGTCAAATCAAAGGCTCTGTGAAACACCAATTCTTTATGACCAGCTAGGGATTTCCAGTGATTCAGTAATTCCTCTTCAATCTCATAATCATTAGTTAACGCACCTACTACTATTCCTTCACAATCGGTGGCAGCACAGAATTTAATGTCATCTGCGATAACAGCCAGTTCATCTTGAGAATACAGAAAATTTCCAGCTCTCGGCCGGATAAGTACTCTTACTGGAATAGTTACGGCTTGAATAACCCGCAGAATTTTCCCAGCGCTGGGTGTTACTCCACCTTGGAGAAGGTTTTCACAGAGTTCGAGTCGGTCTGCTCCTGCTTTTTCAGCTTTTATGGCAGATTCTACGGAGTCTATGCAGATTTCTAGTAGATTCATTAGTTTATAATTATTTCATCCACAAAGATCCAAGCCGGTTCACTAGAGGCTTCATGCCAGTGAGGGACTTTTCCGATGTTTTTAACGCTTACTTTGAGGTAATTGGCGCTCACAGGACTGAAAGAAAAAGATGGTGAAAGAATCTCCTGTCCACGGATATGCATTTCCTCTTCTGGATATGAATAAGAGTCTAATTCAGTAAACATTTTTCCGTCTGTAGAAGCTGAGACTACCACTGATTCTGGCGGAAAAATCCATGAGTTGATATAGCGGTAGAAATTCATGGAAACTGATGAGGTTGTTTTATCCGTGTTTGGGTTTTCTATGATCAACTCTATATCTTCTCCGAAAAACCCCTGCCAGTGTCCGTCTCTAAAGTCTAGTGAACCTAAAACTCCGTCTGTTAATCCATCATCTCCGCCTGCGGTGTAGTAATCGCTGTAAGGCACGGAATAGTCCGTGGAGGCTGTTAGCCAGTTGTGGAGGTTAAAGTTTAGAGTTGATGGTTCATAGTTCGAAGTTAGTTCAGTTCCAGCCTGAAGCTGTAGAGTGTTTTTTCCATTTTGGGTGATTTGGATGTTTTCACCTTTGTAGGCTTGTGTTGTTTTATGGTTTTCGTAGCTGTTGGTTAGAGAGTATGTGGTTTGTGGATTTCTGAAATTCTCTTCCAATTTTACGGTGATTCCATTTTTCGCGGTTTGTGTTTCGAATGAAATCGCCACAGTTTCATTTCCGTATTGCACTCCCATTTCTTCAAGAATCGCATAATGAGCATCTAACCGTTTTACGAAGCCTTCATAATCATCATTGGTTCCCCAAAAAGATTCTGCAGCGGCTATTAGCCTTGGAAATACTTTAGAGTCTAACGTTTTTTCATCAGGAACATGCTCTGTCCACATGTTGCATTCTGCGCCTAGTATTCGCGCTTCTTCTTCAGCGGTGCAATTAGGAGGAATAGGGTCAAACCCATAAATCTTCTCTGTGTCTATAGCTTTAAGCGAATAATCTAAATAACAGTGAGAGGTGGGGCTCATAATGGCTTGGCGACCTTCTGAAACAGCCTTCCTCCCTCCGTCCATTCCCCGCCAACTTTGGATAATGGCGGTTTCTGTAAGTTCATCGTTTAGAATCTCATCCCACCCGATAATAGTCTTGCCGTTTTCTTCGAGGTATTGGGCCATTCTATTTATAAAGTAGGATTGAAGTTCCTCGTAATCACTTAACCCTTCTTTTTTCATTAGATTTTGACAGAACGCACTCTCTTCCCAGCGGGTTTTTGGTGCTTCATCTCCTCCTATGTGCACGTAATCAGATGGGAACAACTCCATAACTTCTCCTAAAACCGTCTCAAGGAACTCAAAGGTATATTCGGTAGGACAGTAAATATCTTTGAATACTCCCCAGTCATTTGGTACTGAAATTTGCTCACCATTACACCCCAATTCTGGATAGGCAGACACTGCTGCTGAGGAGTGCCCTGGCATCTCTATTTCGGGGACTATTTGTATGTGACGTTTAGAAGCATATTCTACGATTTCTCTAATGTCTTCTTTAGAGTAATACCCACCATATAACTCTCCATTTTTAGCTGAAATATCTTCTCTCCAAGCGCCTATTTCTGTTAGTTTGGGGTAAGCATCTATGGCCATTCTCCACGCTTGGTCTTCGGTAATATGCCAGTGTAAAACGTTCATTTTATAAAAGGCGAGTAAATCTATATACTTCAGGACGACTTCCTTTGGGAAATAATGTCTGCAGACATCTAGAAGCATTCCACGCCATTTAAATTTAGGAGTGTCTGAAAGTTCAAATGCAGAAAGAGACGTAATCTCTGAGTCTCTATTTTTTATTATAAGGAGCTGATGAAAACTTTGAATCCCATTAAAAACTGCTTCGGGGCTGCCTCCGTAAATTTTCAGTTCTTGATTTTCACATGAGATGTGATGAGAATATTTCGGTAAACTTCCCAAGACCTTCAGAGAGATTTGGGAGCTGACTTCTGAAATCTCTAACGAAATATGGTGTTCCTCTTTTAGTAGCTGTTGGAGGTAGTTTATTTCGGAAAGGAGAGAGTCACCTCCAGTAACTTTCACTCCATTTTCAAATGAAATCCCTACTTCCAGTGACGATAAAAAAGAAGTTGGCTGAGGAATAATAATAGAATTGGAGTTTTGGTTTAATTCAGAGGAATTAGAATTTTGACATCCAGAAACTGACATAAATAGGACTGCGCAAACAAGTATGTTCACTAACAAGTAGCGGGAGATGTTTCTCTTCATGGTGCTAAAGGTCATAAAAAAGGCCCTGAACTAATCAGAGCCTTTTAAAATTTTATTCAAAAGATGTATCTACATCTTCACAAATTGTGATTGTGAAACAGTTCCCACGTTATCACTGATACTTAAAACATATGTTCCAGTAGTTAATGATTCGATGTTTACCGCTTGATTGGTAGAATTAATAACTCCGTTTAGAACGATTCTCCCTGTTAAATCGAGGATATTAAACGAGGAGTTAATTAATGTGGAGTTAACGATTAATTCAGAAGAAGCCGGATTTGGATAGATTGAAATATCGTTAGCGCCTAGTTCTTTTACCGAATCGAATTCTTCTATGGTTACACAGTAATCTTCAGTTTCGCCATATTCATATTCTCCACATGGGTCTTGACCACTTTGAACATTTCCAGCCCAAACCACAGAAACTCTAATTCTAGTAATTCCCAGTAAGGCATCTTCAAGAACTGTAAACGTATCTTGCAGTCCTGTGCTTGTGCTGTTTTCTGAAGCTACTATTTCATTAGCAGAGAAGTCACCGTCTTGGTTATAGTCGATCCATACAATAATACTTTCATTATACGTTTGTCCACCATACCCGACCTCTACTTCAAGGTCTGAAGAGCTTCCTCTATTCAGAAAAATTTCTGAGCCGGTGTAATCACCGTATCCTCCATCATTTCCTGAGTTATTAGAATAATCATTAATAGAAAACTCCTGGATAAACTCATCTTCTGAAGACTCCGGGATTAACTCACAAAAAGCAGCATCTGTGCAGTGCCCACAACCAGTGGTTCTAAAGCTAATTAGGTTATCGTCTATTGAAACTCCTCCTTCACAGACAGAATAGATGCTTATTTCATAATCTGTACATGGTTCTAAACCTGATAGCGTATAAATACCCCCTTCGATGTTTTCAATTGTAGTAGAAGAACCGCCAAACTGGCCGTATACTAAGTTGTAACCCTCAGCCGCTAATATATTAATCCATGTTACTGCAGCTTCAGTATCACTTAGTACCTCCAGGGAAAGAGTTTCCAATTCTGGTGAAACGCAGCATCCATCAGTTTCAATGAAAGAAGAATTAGTCCACGCTGTTTCTTCCTCTTCAGAACAGACCGTTTTAATTTGGTATTCATATTCAGAACACCACTCAAGCTCATCTAAGTCAAAAGAGGGGTCGCTTAATTCTAATGCCTCAGTCCATTCTGTATCTGTTATTAGTTTATATCTAAATCCGAAAGTGCTCTCTTCATTAAAAGCGGCCCATTCAACTGCGAATGAAACATTATCAGCAGAAACTAGAGTTGAACTAAAAGGGGCGTAGCAAGCTCCTTCTGGACATGTAGCTAATAAGATATTTAAACTATTAAATGAATTAACTCTTCCTCCCGTAACACATTCTGTGGTGAGATTGTCCACTTGGTCTACTCCGTCTAGAAGGGCTTGTCTGATAAGGTCTGCTCCTGCTTGTGGGTCAGCGTGAACTAAATCCATAAGACCTGGGCATGGAACAGAATATAAAAGACCAATTACACCAGCAGTAAGAGGGCTTGCAAATGAAGTTCCAGAAGTAGCTCCATAACCATTAGTCCCGGAAGTGGTCCAAACATTATCACCAGGAGCTCCTAGGTCAATAGTAGTCTGTCCATAAGCAGAGAAAGTTCTCACGTCATTATCATTAGTCGCAGTGACACTAATCATATAATCAGATGCGCAAGCAGTGGGTAAATCACCAACAGCATCTATATCCACATTGTTATTAGCAGTGGCTCCACAACTTAGAATTCCGGCTTCCCCTAAAGTTTGATATAGTCCGCACCAGATAGGAGAGTCGTCAGGATCTCCACCATCTATTCCCCATGAAGCATTTGTAGCTACAACGAAAGCACCTTGAGCGCCAGCTGTGGCTTCATACAAATTCCTCATATCTAAAGGATAGCCGTAAGCCTCTACTAAGGATGCTTCATTAGAGATATTCTCGCCTGCTACAGACATGATTTTCACTGTCCAGTTGGCTCCCACTACCCCTATATCATTATCTCCTTTGGCTCCTATCATTCCCATTACTTGTGTTCCATGACCTCCCTGGAAAACTCCTTCATCATCATCAGAACCTACGTTCCATCCGTTTACATCATCAATATATCCATTTCCATCATCATCAATTCCGTTATCAGCTATCTCTTGGGTATTGCTCCATGCATTGTCCTGTAAATCTTCATGCTGAGCATTTCCTCCCTCTATAACACAAACCACTATTTCATCTCCTACGGCTGTCAATCCTCCTGTAGTTATGTCCCATGCTAGTTCAGAGGCTATATTCTCATGGTGCCACTGGTTTCCGTATTCAGGATCTAACGGAGTAGTTTCTCTTAAATCCACTTTATGATTTAACTGGGCATTAAGAACACCAGAGTATTGGTAGAGTTTATCTACTAACTCTTGCTCAGAGATTAAGTTAATGTGAGAAATTAAGTAGATGTTTAAGTTGGCATTAAGCACTTTTTTCACTTTTATCTGAGCGGTATTGTTATAAGCCTGGTTGGCCTTGTTAATGACGTCTCCAATTTTAACATCATCTGCTAACTCAACTAAAACTTGGTTTTCTACAATTTCTTGAGAATTGGCTGCAACTGCAGTAATAGCGATTATAGCTAGAAATAGAATTTTTTTCATGTGATATAAGTTCTTTGTAGGTTTAGTACAAATTTAAAGCAGATAACCCTCGAAAGCAATAAGGCGTGCTGTGAATTCTATTCTGAATAGTATTCCCTCTTTACACGGTAAGAGACTGCAGAAAGGACCTCGTAAGGAATAGAATTTATCACTTTTGCCATAGCAGACACATCCTCTGGAGTGCTGAATATTGAGACTTCTTGCCCCACTTGGGCATTTATTTGGGTAACATCAATGAACGCCATGTCCATACAGATATTTCCTATGATAGGAGCAGTTTGGTTTCCAAGTTTAACGTGAAAATTACCGTTCCCAAGGCTTCTAAAAAGACCATCAGCGTAGCCTATCGGAATGACAGCCACTTTGGTGGTGGTGTTAGAAACAAAGCGTCTCCCATATCCTAGAGATTCACCTGGGGCTATTGTTCTCACTTGGATGATGGTGGTTTTAAGCCGTCCAGCCATCATTAATTTGTTTTGTATTTTTTCCTCTGAGCTAATACCGTAAAGACCAATCCCAAGTCTAACCATATCTAAATGTGCCTCGGGAAACCTCCCGATGGCTGCTGTATTACAAATGTGTCGAATAGGCTGATAACCAATAGCAGCGGAGATCAGATCTGCGGATTCTTTAAGTTTTTGAATTTGAAGCTTTGTAAAACTGTCTTGTGTTTCCGAGTCACTAGCAGCAAGATGGGAAAAGATGGTTTTCACCTGAAAATATTTTGAGGACGTCAGCTCAATAGTTAAAGCTTGAATTTCGCTTGTCTCCATTCCTAGCCTATGCATACCAGTATCCAGCTTTATATGGATAGGATAATTTTCTATTTCTACTCTATCTAGGTATGATTTAAATTTCCTCAATAGGCTTAGCGAATACATCTCTGGCTCCAAATTATTCTCTACTATACTAGAAAAGGCAGATGGCTCTGGGTTAAGTACTAAGATTGGAAGTTTAACCCCTTTTTTTCTTAACTCTACACCTTCATCAGCGTAGGCTACTGCTAAATAATGAACCCCTAAACTTTCTAAGTGCCTAGCTATTTCATAAGTGCCACTTCCGTAACTAAACGCTTTAACCATGGCCATGATTTTGGTCTCAGGCTTTATAAGAGTTCTATAATAGTTGAGGTTGGCAGTGAATGCAGATAGATTCACTTCTAAAACAGTTTGATGATTTTTTAGTTGCAGCCTTTGGGCTATTTTCTCTAGTTTAAATTTTCGTGCGCCTTTAATAATTACAACCTCTGAATTAAAGAGTTTATATATTTTAGAGCGTAAAAATGCATCTACATTAGTAAAATGTTCAGAAGCATTCAAGCTGTTTTCAGCTATAAGAGGGTCTATGCCAATTGTAATTAGTCTATTAATCTGATTACTGGTTACCAGCTCTTTAATGTGTGTATAGTCCGCAGAGTTAGCTTTGTAGAATTTAGATATAATCAATACTTTAGGCCGCTCATGAGCGTAATTATTAGCCAAGTTCAACGATTGTTCCAGTGCTTTTAGATCAGCGCTATAAGCATCATTAATGATGGTACAGTTGTTCTTCCCTTTCAGCACCTGTAGCCTCATATCTAAAGATTCTAAAGAAGTTAACCCTTCTTGAATAGTCGTTTCATCTATTTTTAATACCATGGCAGTTACTAGAGCGTGACATGCATTTTCTATAGAAGCGTCATCAGTAAAAGAGATGGTGAATACAGTGGTGTTATTTACCAGAAGTTCAGTTTTATCTGAGAACTTACAAATACCGATTTTGACGTCATCACTTTCATTAACTCCCCAAGTATGTAGAGGGACTTTTAAAGATTTGAGTTCGTTAATAAGCATTAGGCTATTGGAGTTGGCTATCACTTTTTCAGCACCTTTAAAGAGCTGGGCTTTTTCTTTTATGAGCTGTTTCCTGTCCTTGAAATTAACGAGATGAGCGTCTCCTATATTTGTAAAAACTCCTAGGGTCGGCTGAATCATTTGGGCTAAACAATCCATTTCATTAGGCTTGGATATTCCTGCCTCTATAATAGCTAATTCATTTTGAGGGTCTATTTGCCATAAAGATAGGGACACGCCTATTTGACTGTTATAACTTCTAGGGCTTACGGCAGCATTTATTTTTTGACTAATAATTTGAGAAAGCCAGTCCTTCACTATGGTTTTACCGTTACTTCCTGTTATTGCTATAACTGGGATTTTAAACCTGTTTCGATGGGATTCTGCTAAGCGTTGCAACGCATATAAAGGATGCTCAACCTTTATGAAGGATGCTGATAAATCAGAAGTAAAGTCTTGGTTAACCACAAAAGCTCTGACCCCTTTTTCAAAAGCGCTTTTTATAAAACGGTGGCCATCATTTCTAGCAGTCTTTAAAGCGAAGAAAACAGAATGCTCAGGGTTTGTTAGTTTTCTGGAATCAAATGTTATATCGGTAATTACTCTTTCTGAGTCTCCTTGAAGAGCTCCTGAAACTAAGGTGGTTATTTGGCCTAAAGAATAGTTAGTCATCCTTAGGCTGAGTGAGTTCTTTTAGCGCCTCTTCCGATTTTTTTTCAGCATAACGCTCATTCATGATTTTCTGCTGCCATTCCGGGATAATTCCTTCTTTTTCGAACGCTAGGGCTTCCACAAAAGCTTCTCTAGAAAGCGGCACATAACAATCTTTTTCTCCTAGTTCTACCAGTTTTTCTCCTCCTGTAAACCTGTAAGAATACTGAGCGAGGTTGCCTGTTTTCACACAGATGGCGTGAACCTTCGTTACATATTCTGCTTGTGCCATAAGCTGAGGCATAGGACCAAAAGGTCGGCCTTTGAAATCCATGTCTAACCCTGCTATTACCACTCTAATCCCAGCGTTAGCCAACTGATTACAGACGGAAGGTAATTCTTCATCGAAAAACTGAGCTTCATCTATCCCGATAACCTCTACATCATTGGCAAGTAGCAGCAGGTTCGAGCTTGAAGGGACAGAAGTACTATGAATGGAATTATAATTATGGCTTACAACCTCGTCATCACTGTAACGGGTATCTATCTGTGGCTTAAAAATCTCAACTTTTTGACGTGCTATCTGTGCGCGTTTTAAACGTCTAATTAATTCCTCGGTTTTTCCGGAAAACATAGAGCCACAGATGACTTCAATCCATCCATTTCTCTGCTGTTTGCTATTTTTGTTTTCTAAAAACATGTGTTGCGAGTGCAAAGATAACTAAGACTTCCGGAGTTTTATTCGTTATACTTGTATTCTGCATTATGAAAAGTAGATTAATATGAAGAAGCTAGTGGCTATGGTACTCATCCTTTTTTTAATGGGGTGTGATAAAAGTGAAGGAGAAGGTGGAAACTCATCCATCTCTGGAAATGTTACAATCCAACAATGGAACAACACATTTACGGTGATGAGTTATGAAGCTGAAGCTGCAGATTATGATGTGTTTATAGTCTACGGAGACGAGCTAGGGTATAGTGACAAGACCGAGACAGATTATAATGGAGATTTTAAATTCTCTTTTTTAAGAGAAGGAGATTATACAGTTTACGCCTATTCTAAAGTAGTCTCTTCTGAGGCGATTAATAACCAGGCGCCAGATGAAGAAGCGATTACCCAGCTGGTCTCATTGGGTAAGAATGAAGATTTGGAAATGGAGGACTTCACAGTGCTTAATAACTAAGGAGTTTGACTAGAGCGTTTATATTATTGATATTCCTAACAAGTAGCTTTACGCTATCTGCTCAGACTAATGATGCTGGAGCTTGGATGAACTTTACATTAGAGAAGGATTTGCGTAAAAAGTTCACCACAGGAATAGAGCTGGAAACTAGGTTGAACGAGAATTTATCTGAAGCTAGGAGCATATTTTCTGAGGCTTTTCTATCTAGAGAATGGAGTGACGAATTTTCTACGACTATCACCTACAGAGCTCAAGCGAGAAGAAGACTAGAGAATGATTATGAAGGTAGAGACCGTTTAGCCCTTGATTTAAAGTATAAAATAAAGTTAGGAGAGGTAGGCGTTCAGTATCGATTCAGAGCTCAGGGCCTGCTCGGAATTCTAGGAACTGAATCAGTTTTATCTTCTGCTTTAGGAACACGGCATAAAATCAAACTGGACTACGATTTAAATAAAAAGTGGGAAGTGTCTTTGGCAGGAGAGGGCTTTTATTCATCAGAGACAGGAGTAGGATTAACGCATACCGATATAAGGCTCAAGATAGGAGGCCAGTATAAAATTAAAAAGCGAAATTATTTAAGTTTGGGGTATTTGGTTCAAAGAGAGTATAACACGAATAATCCATTTACTAATTATAATCTAGCGGTAAGCTACAAGCTGATGATTAAGTAAAAGCCGCACTATTATTATTTAGCACAAGTTTTATAATTTCCTTCCGTTCTTACAGTTATAGAATCGATATTTGGGATTGGATTTCGAGATCTCTAATCGATTAAAACTCTAGTTTATCAAAACCACACAACTATATAGTCTTTTAGTAACGGCTCTTTTAGTGCTGATTAGCTCAGTTCTGCTGGCCCAAGAGAGTAATTCAGCTTTTTCTAACGAAAGAGAAAAATGGCTGAATTTGACTGGAGACACCATTCGAATAGATACTTTAAGTTTAGTTCCCCAAACATTTCAAGTAGTAAAAGATTCCTCTGCTTCTATTTCTGGTTTTCAAATAGATGAAATGGCATCGTTATTTAGTTGGTCTAATCCAGAAAAAGTGGATTCTATATACGTGAAGTACCGGGTGTTTCCATTTTTATTTAGTCAGACGTACCAGAGAAAAGACAGAGAACTATTACGCTATGGGACAGAGGACTCTGGGTTTGACCCAGGTTACGCTTATACGCCCTCTGTCCTTCCAGAAGGATATAACTCAGGCGGAGGGATTACGAAGAACGGATATATAAGCAGAGGGATTAACGTGGGGAATGCGCAGGATTTGAGCGTGAACTCAGACTTAAATCTTCAGTTGACGGGATATTTAACAGACGATCTGCAATTATTAGCCTCTATAAGTGACTCTAATATTCCAATTCAACCTGGAGGAAACTCTCAGACATTACAGGATTTTGATCAAGTATATATAAATGTGTTTAACGACCGGTTTTCGTTGACTGGAGGAGACTATGTATTGCGAAGCAGACCTTCTAGCTACCTCACTTATTTTAAAAGAGCGCAAGGAGCCAATGTAACCGTAGATTTCGGCCAAAAGAAAGGAGTCAAACACAAGGTTATGACCAGTGCGGCTGTGAGTAAGGGGAAATATGCTCGAAATATATTTACGGCTATCGAGGGGAATCAAGGGCCTTATAGACTCACCGGAGCAGAAGGAGAAGCGTTCGTGATAGTATTGGCAGGGACAGAAAGAGTATTTATCGATGGAAAATTGATGAAAAGAGGAGAGGAGTTTGACTATGTGATAGACTACAATTCATCGGAACTCACATTCACCCCTAATCAGTCAATTACTAAGGACAAACGGATTCAAGTGGAGTTTCAATATTCGGATAAGAATTACGCAAGGTCTATTTTTCAGTTTTCAGACCATATAGAAGGAGAAAAATTCAAGGCTTATATATCTGCTTATTCAGAGCAGGATGCGAAGAACCAAAGCTTACAGCAGGTCCTAGATGAAGAAGATCGTGGCCTTTTAGCCGCAGCGGGAGATGATTTGTTCTCTGCAGTTGTCTCTGCCATCGATTCTACGGGCTATTCTCCAGAAGGAGTGCATTATCTTCTTGCAGATAGTTTAGGGTATGATAGTGTATTTGTTTTTAGTTCAGATGAAAATTTGGCTAATTACTCTCTCGGATTTAGTTTAGTAGGACAAGGAAATGGAGATTATGTTCAGGATGGGTTTTCTGCCAATGGGCGAGTGTTTAAATGGGTAGCACCAGATACGATAAATGGATTTTTGGTAAGGAGTGGAGATTTCGCTCCTTTTGTACTGTTGGTCTCTCCTAAAAAGCAGCAAGTGGTAGCCGCTGGGATTGAATCTAAACTGACCAAAAGTATGGTGGTTTCTGCAGAAGGTTCGGTTACCAATAATGACTTAAACACGTTTTCCTCTAGAGATGCCGCAGATAATTTAGGGTATTCAGGGCGGGTAGGCCTTGGTATAAATAAAGACTCGGTATTATTTAAGTCTTGGGGAATCACCTCTAACATAGGCGGTGAATGGCTGTCTGAAAATTTTAGAACCATAGAGCGGTTCAGGACTGTAGAGTTTATTAGGGATTGGAACTTATTGGATAATAACTTAATCGGAGAACAATTTCTGTCCACTGTTTCTGCGGGAATGAAGCATAAGAAGAAGGGAATGTTCAGTTTCATGAATGAGAACCTCTTCATAGGAGATGGATATTCAGGGAATAAGTTCGGATTAAACTCAGACCTCAAGCTAGGAAGAGTAAAATGGACAAGCACGTCTTCTATTCTCCAAACTTCTGGGGGAATCAGTTCAGATTTCTATAGACATAAAAACAATCTGAGCTACGCTTTCAAACCGTTTAAAGTGGGTTATGAAGATGAGCTAGAGAGGAATGTAAGAGAAGATTCAATAAAAGCGGGGTATCAGTTTTTCGATTATCAGTTTTATGTGAGTAATCCAGATTCCAGTAAAAACAAGAGTAGGCTTTTCATTCGCCAGAGGACAGATGATGTATGGGTAAGCCAAGGTTTTAGTAGGTCGGCATTGGCTACCCAATACGGAGGATCATACGAATGGTTATCTAAGAAAAACCAATCAGCCAAAATTAATGTGAGTCAGCGGGTGTTAGAAATAGAAAATGATTCACTCATTAATCAGGAGCCTGAAAACACCGTACTGGGAAGGGTTGAGTATCGGCTAAAAGCATTTAAAAATGCTTTTAGCACAGACTTTTTTTACCAGGTTGGCTCTGGGTTAGAACAGCGCAGAGAGTACATTTACCTTGAGGTTCCGGCTGGCCAAGGGTCTTATGTCTGGAATGATTACAATGGAGATGAGGTTAGGGATTTGAATGAATTCGAGATAGCGGCATTTGGGTATGAGGCTAATTTTATAAGAACATTTTTACCTTCTAATGAATACCAGCGGGTATTCTCCAATGCCTTTAACATGAACATCGGATTGACCCCATCTAGGGTTTGGAATAAGAAGGCAGGAGTGAAGAAACTCCTACGTAAATTTAGCCATCAGTTCAATTTTAGTGCCGACAGAAAAACCACAGCCTCTGATGAAGCTGAGCGGTATAATCCTTTTTTGAATAACGTAGATCAGGCAAGTCTTCAGGCGTTAAATAGCTCTGTAAGAAACACCCTGTTTTTTAATAAACTGAACACTTCCTTCGGGGCTGATTATACCATTCAATCCAATGCGAATAAGAGTTTACTTTCTAATGGTTTGGAGAGTAGAAATGTAGCGTTGCAACGCTTAAATGTACGCTGGAATTACTCCAAATCTATAGTGTTAAAAGTAGCCGTAACTGACCAAACCAGAAGTTCATCTGCCACCAATGTGACTGGAAGAAATTTCAGCATAAACGCCAAAGAGGTAAGCCCAGAATTGTCATGGCAGCCAAGTAATAAATGGAAATTAAGTGCTACTGGTGATTATTCGAATAAGGTAAACCAGGCCGAAGGAGCAGAGGATACAGCCGAGCTTTTAGACTTCGGGATGAAAGGAAGATACAGTGAACCAGGAAAAGGGTCATTAGAAATCCAGGCGAATATTATCGATGTTTCTTATGAGGGGGTGGTTAATTCTGCTTTGGCATTCGAAATGCTGGAAGGGTTAAATCCGGGCACCAATTATACATGGACCGCTTTTATCCAACAAAACCTGAATAAAAACATCCAACTCTCAGTAATTTACTCGGGCAGAAAATCAGAGGAGAACCCATTTATCCATAGCGGAAGCGTGCAGGTAAGGGCGTTGTTTTAGTTTGACGGATGGCTAGCGATGAACTCTAAAGTGAACCTACTTATCGTTAAAAATCCAACAAAAGTTAGCAGTAGAATGAGGGGCTGTGTATGTGTGTATCGTTCTCATGGCGTGTTTGTTTTTAAGGGTTACATCTCTAATTTACGCTAGAAGACTTCTGCACGATAGAGGGAATCAAGCACAGGGGCAGATGATAAAGTAAACGGTCTTAAATCACAGGTCAACGGGAGAATCCAATTTGCTTTATTTAACAGGGTGTAAATACTTCTTCATTATGTATATGAGGGAAGTGACCAATTCAAAATCATCCAAAAAATCTTCCAAGTATTCTTTCTTGTTTTGCGCTTTATTAGCTCTATAAATATTTCTCATTAACACCAAGACATCTTTCTTTAAATCTTGCCCCAAGGTGTACTTGTATTCTTTAGAAAATTCTTTGGTTAAGCTGTAAATTAATAAAGTGAGTTTGTACACATCTTTGAATACAGGTAGATCATAATACAATGCCATACTGTATAATTTAAATGAAAAATGGAGGGCAACGCCCTCCATTTTTAAAAATTACTTTCTTTGATTTTGTGTCGGCACTCGGCAAAATGCAAGTAAACTTGCTCTTGCCCTCATTCCTAATAAAACCGACCGCTTACGCGGTACTAATTAAATTGATAAATTGTTAAATGGTTAAAAAGCCCGAACAGCACGCACCATGATCGTGTTGGTCTTATAGCCGTAGTAATACTGAAGACCAGTCTCGAAAACCTGCATCCACGCCCATAAGTCATTGAACTCCGTAGAACTCCAGTAGGCTGGAGCATTTGCAAAATCGCCAACATTTCCTAATCCCATAGCATTTCCTTGGCCTATGTTTAGATACATTAAATTCAATTCATCCTTTGAAGGTAAAAACCAGTCTGTATAGCCCGCTAGTACTAAATTTGAACAAATATCAGCTGCTGTACTTGGTGTTGTACATCCTGCTTCTATGTCAATCGTGTTTTGAGCTCCAGTGCCTATTGCTGTTCCATCCGCTCCAGTAATTAAAGATGGATAACAACCCCATGGAGCTTCCGTAGATTGGTCTGTAGGTGCTGCAATTAAGCCGTGACCACCTGATGCATCCAACCAAAAGATAATACCTCCTTGATGAGTATCTCCGATTGATATAGAAAAGGTACAAGTCCCATCATCTGTATTAGCTGCAGCATTATAGTTAGTTGCTGTATAGTCTGTACAACCATTTACAATAAGAGTAATACAAGTACCATCATCTGTATTTGCTAATGGATCATATTCTGTATATAGTGGGTCTGTACATCCATTTAAAAATGCAATACAAGAACCATCATCTGTATTTGCTGAAGCATTATAGTTAAAGGCTGAAGCGTCTGTACAACCACCAACAACTGCAATACAAGAACCATCATCTGTATTTGCTAAAGGGTTATAATTAAATGCTGTAGGGTCTGTACAACCATTTACAATTGCAATACAAGAACCGTCATCCGTATTGGCTGAAGAATTATAGTTAAAGGCAGTGGGATCGATACAGCCATTCACTACTGCTATACAAGAACCGTCATCTGTATTTGCTAAAGCGTTATAGTTAGTTGCTGTAGGGTCTGTACAACCATTTACTATAAGAGTAATACAAGAACCATCATTTGTATTAGCTAATAGATTATATTCTGTATATAGTGGGTCTATACAACCAGATACAACTGCAATACAAGAACCATCATCAGTATTTGCTAATGGATTATATCCAGAATATGCTGTAGAATCTGTACAACCATTTACAATAAGAGTAATACAAGTACCATCATCTGTATTTGCTAATGGATCATATTCTGTATATAGTGGGTCTGTACATCCATTTAAAAATGCAATACAAGAACCATCATCTGTATTTGCTGAAGCATTATAGTTAAAGGCTGAAGCGTCTGTACAACCACTAACAACTGCAATACAAGAACCATCATCTGTATTTGCTAAAGGGTTATAATTAAATGCTGTAGGGTCTGTACAACCATATACTAGACATGCAACTCCTCCTATTGAGACATAAGCTGGTACATTTACACTACCAGTAACTCCTCCAACATCCCATGTTAAATATTGATCCCATGAGGGATATATATTACTTGAATTAACCTTATAACAACCAGGCACTAAACAAAGAATATCAACTGCAGTACCATTAGAATCAGAAGCATTAATAGGTCCTGAGAATGTATTAGTTGAATCAGCAATATCAGTTACTGTAATTGTAGCATCCCAACCATAACTCCAACCCCACCCGGAACCGTATGAATCAAAAGTAGTCACATTTACTAAATTTGCATAACAACAACTTCCGTCATCTGTATTTGCATTCGGGTCATAATTAGTAGCAGTAGAATCTGTACAACCTAATAAAGTGGGTGCTGATGATGGTAAAATAATATAATTTCCACTACTTATAAATAACGTGTCTCCAGAAATAGTTAGAGTTTGTGCAATACCAACGCCATCAGCACCATCTGATCCGTCATTTCCATCTGAACCGTTTGTTCCGTCAATACCATCATCTCCACTAGAACCGATGTTACCCTGG
>Ga0209712_10000808_pt1 | contig 27033 bp, 26 predicted proteins | sample ArcOceMetagenome_FD_187443 | JGI IMG/M metagenome (GOLD analysis project Ga0209712, IMG submission 187443) | Marine eukaryotic phytoplankton communities from Arctic Ocean - Arctic Ocean - Greenland ARC118M Metagenome (SPAdes) (version 2) | ecosystem: Environmental > Aquatic > Marine > Oceanic...
TCGCTAAGGTAAGTCTCCACCATGTCCTATTTCGATGCAGCACACGAATTGATGGAAGATTCTAACAAACAGTACTTGTTGCATGTTTATAGATTGAGCTCAGTTGCTGGTAGAAATTCAATTTCGGTTGGGCCAACGATGAACCTAATTAGCAATGACGTCGAGCGTTTCATGCTCGCCACTTTATTCGCATCGTACATTATCTGGGCGCCACTTCAAGCAATAGCTATCCTTGTTATTGGTCTTTTCATGATCGGGCCTGCTTTTGCGGCGGGGGTTGGAATTTTGTTGTTCGTCTTCATTCCTACTCAAATGATTTTGGGTAAGCGCTTTGCATCCTTAAGATCGAAGGTAGGTAACCATTAGATTCTCTGGACCAGATGATTGCATTTTTTAAGAGTACGACTCACTGCATTTAATATCGACACAATAGGTTGCGGCAATTACTGATGAAAGGATGAATCTTGTTTCACAAGCCATCGAAGGCGCGCGTGTGATGAAGATGAGTGGGTGGGAAAATGAGCTTCAAAAACGTATATTGAATGCCAGAGCCAGGGAGGTAAAACAAATTCAAAAAGCGAACCGTTCCAAGGCTTTGAACGAAGGCATGTTCTATGTTACGTATGGTGTTGTCTCCACAACCATTTTTGTGTTTCATGTTTATATTTTTGATGGTATACTAATCACGAGAGACGTCTTCACTGTTCTCGGCCTCGTTAATGTGCTGCAACTTGAGTTGACAAAGCACCTTTCCCTCGGAGTGAATGTACGTCAATTATGCACTTGACGGATTTCTTTCTTTCTGCTTTAGCTCACTCTTCATTTGTGTATAGGCTTGTTCTGAGTGTTGGATATCATTAAAACGTATCCAAAAATTTCTCGAGACTCCTGAACTAAAAAAAGCTGATAGCGCTTCTGCTCATGATTGCACAGAATCTCCACAGGCCAATGCCGATGAAGTGATCACACTTAACGATGTTACATGTTATTGGGATGAAGGCAAGGGGGGGGTTGATGACGTAGAAATTGATGACAGTAGAGCAGTAGCATTAAGAAAAATTAACCTGTCTCTGAAGAAGAACGAGCTCACTTTTATTGTTGGTGCTGTGGGGTGTGGAAAAAGTGCACTTCTATATGCACTAGCCGGAGAACTGTTACCAGACCATGGACAAATCACTCGTTCGTACTCAACGCTTGCCTACGCAGCTCAAAATCCATGGATTATGAATGGTACGTGATTTATGTATTTTTCATTTGCATAAAATCAAAATGTTTGACATTTTCTAATACAATTTTATCAGGAACGGTTAGAACAAATATTCTCATGGGTGTTCCTTACGATCCTGTATTCTATCAAGAAGTAGTCGAGGCGTGTGGGTTACTACAAGATTTTACTCAATTCATTGATGGTGATCAGACAATAGTTGGGGATAGAGGAGTGCAATGTTCAGGGGGGCAAAAGGCAAGGTATGTAAATGAAGCTTGAGGATGCAGATATGTTTTTAAATCATCGGGCATACGTGTAGTAGCTGTTATAATTGTGCTTATTCCCTCTTCTATTATTTTTCAGGATTGGGTTGGCCCGCGCTCTTTATCTAGACGCTGATGTTGTGCTATTGGATGATCCTCTTTCTGCCGTTGATAGTAAGGTCGGGAGACATATATTCTATTCAGCAGTGCAAGACTTGGCCGTGAAAAAAGGAAAATGTGTCGTACTAGGTAAGAGGATCGGAAATACATCGTTCCACAGTACCATGATGGACCAATAACTAACAAATGGTTTCAATAAACAGTAACACATCAGCACCAATACATTGGAAATGGTCGCTGTGTTCATATTTCCAATGGAGTGCTGAAGAGCCTGGGTTCTTTCGACGAATGCGTTAAAAATTCTGAGGGAGAATTGCATTTTGTATCGCACAATGCAGAGGAGTTGGAAGACGCCGTTAATGTCGAAGATAAAAATAAGCCATCAAAAGCGTCCCAATTGAATCAAGGCACAGTACAGGCTGAAGCTATCAGAGAAAGTTCAGAGCCAGAAGAACACCAAGAGACAAAAATCACGGGGGTTGTGAGCAAGGCGACTTTTTTGCATTATGCCGAATCTATGGGGGGCGTCTGGCTTGTGGTTGGTCTTTTAATAACCTTTTCAATTGCCCAGGCGATGCACCTATCGAATACTGTTGTTGTGGGTCGATGGTCCGAGCTTGATGCTGACGATCAGGTAAGTAATATTTTGTCAATCTACAGTTAATCATTTTAGATGTTTCCCTTTTATCACGTTGACTCATAATCTCGATTAGAAATCTGGAGTTGTTTTGGCCATCGTATTGGGGTTAGTTGGTGCACTCATAACCTTCGCATTTCTCCAATCATTGACCAGTTTCACTTTGACTGTCAGGGCTTCGAAAAGGTTGCATGATGCGATGGTAACCGCGGTTCTACGAGCAAAAATAGAATTTTTCGACACGAATCCGAGCGGAAGGTAAGGTTCATCTTGAAATGAAATTATCCGAAAAACTACATTGCACACTCCTTTCGATCGACTAATGAATGTTTCGCTCGGTCTATAGAATTCTCAATCGCTTTTCTGGAGACGTTGGAAGCAATGATGATCTTCTACCAGCCACCCTTTTTGACTTTACTATGTGCACATTTTATGTCACTGGTGCCTTGACGGCAGCGTTTATAGCTTTACCTTTTATTCTGGTACTCATGCCACCGTTGATCTGGTACTTTGCACGCGTGCGAAGAACATTTGTCAAAACATCAAGAGAATTGAAAAGATTTGAAGGTCTTGCTAGGTCGCCTATTTTTTCGATGCTCAGCGAGAGCATTAGTGGCATTTCTACAATCAGATCAAACGGTGTAGAGACATACATTTCGAAGAAATTCGAAGAATATCATGATACGCATTCACGTGCCTTTTGGTCATTCCTTGCGTCTAGCCGGTGGCTAGGATTTAGGATGGATTTCCTCATGTTTTTGAATTGTTCCTTGGCATCTTTCCTCGCAGTGATGTTCAATGAACAAGGTATGAATATTCTATGATGAATACTATCTATCATTTTTAAAATGAGTCTTCTTTCCATATTTAATATGCTGACAATTGAACTCACAAACACACGTGGCATTAGGTTGGTTTGAAGTGGATCCTGTCGTTTTTGGACTAGCTCTTTCTCTACTCATCCAATTAGGATCTATATTTCAATGGTACGTTTTGCAAATAAGTACTGTGCATACTCGTCATCATTATGCGGTTAGCGAGACTAACTATCAATTAATCCTAGGACAATCCGTCAGTCGGCGGAGGTAGTGAATCAGATGGTTTGCGTAGAACGAGTCACAGAGTATAGCAAGCTGGAGCCTGAAGCTGCACTCACATGTGACAGAGACAGTGATGATACCATTGCTTCGTGGCCAGCGAACGGGTCCATCGAAGTCCATGATCTATCAGTTCGTTATCGTGCGTCTTTACCACTTTCTCTCGATAAAGTCTCGTTTAATGTTCCAATTGGTAAACGCTTGGGTATTGTAGGCAGAACTGGAAGTGGTAAGTAACATTGTAATACATGGTGTTTTCCACAATAAAGTTGAAACATCATCTAATTACGACTCGTTCATTGTTCCATGTTATATCAGGAAAGAGCACCCTCGTCCAAGCACTTTTCAGAATCCTTGAGGCTGAAAATGGACAAATCCTGATCGATGGTGTCGACATTAGTCAATTAGGTCTTCACAAACTTCGTAAAGGGATGTCTGTGATCAATCAGTATCCGGTCCTCTTCAGTGGGTGTACAGTGAGGGAAAACCTTGACCCCTTCGGAGCGTTCAGCGAAGAGCAGGTCATTGACGCTCTTACCGATGTCCAAATGATTCAAGCTGTGAGTGCCTTACCCTATGGTATTGACTCACAAGTTGCTGACGGTGGTACGAACTTTAGTGTGGGAGAAAGGCAACTGCTCTGTCTAGCCCGGGCAATGCTGCAAAAGAGCAAGATCCTTGTTTTAGACGAACCGACTGCTAATGTTGACGGACGCACAGACAAGCTTCTTCAGGAAGCAGTGAATAAGTCTTTCCACGGAGCGACAATAATTTCAGTAGCCCACAGGTTGGATACGATTATTGAAAACGACCTTATTTTGGTCCTTGGTGGTGGCAAGGTATTGGAGTATGGGTCTCCTTCTGAATTGATATCCCTCAATGGACATTTTTCTAGCATGGTCAACGATACAGGTGCTGAAATGTCCAGTGCGTTAAAACGAAGAGCAATGCGAAACCACAAGTAAGGAGTTGAGGCTCTTCTTTCACGAAACTGGAAATAGGATTACTTGTGCCTTATAAATTGTAATAACGCTAAACACCGAATATACAGAGAAGTCTGCTCTATTTTTATCAAAAGAAACAAAATTTCACAAAGGAGAGCGATATGCCCATCTACTACACTTCCAAACCTTGCCTGCCTTTGACATGACATGAGCACAGCCACTGAGATTGGAACAAAGTACAATGATTCATCTTGAAGCAGTGCAACACACTTGAATGGTGGTGTAGTAATTGTATCATCGTGTTACGTATGAATGAATGACATCTTCTTTCCCTAGCCACTATTAGCAAGCGACGTGATCAACCAGATGAAACTCATCTCAATATAATAAAGCAAAGCTTTAAAGTAAAAAGTAAAGTGAGTGGAGGTTAACGGCAATTTCAAAATTACTACTGGCAAAAACTTTTCCAGCGCGCAAACACATCTTGATGAGAGATAGATTATATGAAACAACAAGAACTCTCCATCGCATCGACTCTCGACGACAGGTTGGTTAGAACAGTGTACCGTCAGTTTGGCTTGGAGGGGATATTAATAAAAGAAAACACCGTACGAAAGCACCACAAACATAATTTAATTTGAGTCAATCACAGGAGATACGGGCGGATTTGAGACTACAGCTACCAGAGGGCCGAAAAACATATAAAGACGCAAAACTCTATCAGCGCATTTTTATCATAAAACAAAACAACATCCATCATGCCCTTGAGTAACTTGGAATTACAAGCTATACTGGATGCCCCAGACTCAGACTCCTCGTCTCAAGAGGACGACGCTATGATGTCCTCGATAATCAAGTCTTCAAAGCGTTCCGCCGACTCGGATATCAACCTTGAGAGAATATTAAGAGAACACGATGATGACGACGATGATGATGATTTAGGATATAATTTCGATCTCCCTCACGGTGTCCGCAATCACCTTGCCGATGACCATTATTCCGTCGGCTGTTCGACCATATCCACCCGGCCGAACTTATTCCCGCAGACTCCTCCGGCCACTCAGATATCGCGCCGTATGAATGGGCATCATGGACAGGATGGCGGTTTGATGGATGAATTAGGAAAGGGACAAGGTAGTGACTATCACATCACTCCCACTGTCAGTCCATCGAAACAGCGATGGCAGGTGAATGATATGCCGCGAGTCAGGGAAGAAAATTCACGGAACCGGAGTGAATCGTTCGCTTCCATTCCCTCCATAACGCGGCCTGAGACTGGAGGGGGGTCAACTGTACCGAGAAACAATCAGAATCCCGAGGAGTGGATGATGCTACAGAAAATTCTGAATGAAACTGATGACGACGATGACAATGACGATGACGGCAATTATGAAAACTTCACCATTGAGAAACTTACGAAAACAAAGGGAAAGGGTTCAGCTTCCACTTCACTTGATCCGTCGGAGATGGGAAACATAGCAAACGAATTTAAATTTGGGGAATTGCAATTGAAACGTGCCCCTTCGAATACATCATCCACCATGGACGTAGATGCAATTATCAATGCTATTGAGAGTGACTCGGACGATGATGATGCGGCTGATTTGGCGGAACTTGATGAAATGATTGCGCGATTCTCGCTGAATGTGAATAAAACAAGTGCAGAGAGGAATACAAGAGCGAGGATAGCGTTACCGGCGAATCCAGCGTCCAAATGGAGCAAAGGCGAAATACGTGCTGCGAATGATTATGAAGATGGAAAGAAGGCTGAGCAGCATCAAGCTGTAGGGAAATCAATGAATAGCAATGATTCCACAAAGGCAGATACACGTAGCAGTCAGCCAAACAAGTGGGCACCGTCGAACTCCACCAACGTTAACAAATATCTCCAACAATACCAAAATTTAGCGCAAAGTAAGTCTGATGTTTTCAGCGAAGCTGCACTCAAAACAGCTGAAGAATACGAACGGAGATTACTCCGACCCGGTCAAAGGGATATAGTCTCTCCTCTCATGGTGAAACGTAGGATGAAACCAAAGATCGAATTGCAGACCAAATCTCGTAGATCACAGCCGCAGACTCAGACCCCGTCCAAAAAGAAACTGAATGGATTGAATTCTTCACAGCATCCACGATTTAATTTCTCGGGAATGATTGATTCCAAATATATGCAGCGATTGAGTACGGAATTACAACGAAGTGTGCCAAACAGTGGTGAAGATGTAGGGCTCCCAACAGCATTAGCTATTGGTTCTAAGTTTATTGCTGTTGGAACTCAGCGTGGTATCGTCTTGGTTTTTGATCTCTTTGAGGAGTTGAGGCAAGAATTGGGCCTTGGTAACGGTGAAACTTTGACTCTAGACCAGTATGGATCTGTTTCTTCGATTGATCTAGCTTCTGATGGTGAGAATCTAGTTGCTGGTTACACCAATGGAAGTGTGATTATATGGGATGTGATCAAGGGCACCATGGTCAAGGCGGTCTCCGACCTACACCCTTCACCTATCACGATCGTGAGATTCATTTCAGAGAAATCTCTCAATGTGGTGAGCGTTGATGCTGGCGGTTTGGTCAACAAACTTGCATTTGTCAAGACAATGCTTTGGTCTACTATCAATGTAGAAAGTGAATGTTTGCTTGATGGTTCAGCCGGTCAGATTTTGGCAATGGATGTGTTGGCACCAATGGCTTCCCTTAAGACGATGCCATTGTTTATCACTGATGATAAGAAGAAGCAATCGTATCATCCTTCCATCCACAAACTTGTACTTTTAGCGCTCTCTTCGGAACGAAGTTCTTTTGCTATCGCAGTAGAGCCTTCTGTCAGCGTGTTGCACCGATGGGCCAGGCCTTCAGATGAGCAATTGAATATTTCATCCTATCTCTCTGTTGCAGATATAGATAACGATGTGAATCAAAAATCGTCATCGCCTCCGAATGCTTTTCTGCCGTGCTTATCGTGGGGTTGGGCGCTCGTTTCGGGTGGGGAAAATAGTGTGACGCCAATCTTAGCTCGAGCGTGGGGCTGCTATGTTCAGCTACTACGTACAAACTTTCCACCAAGAGAAGACGGCGATGATGGAAAATCTGATGATGCAATGCATTGGCCTGCTTTTGGAGTTCATGACGAATTTGATGTCGCTGCTCCGGTTGTTGCCTTAGAATGGCTCGGAGATAGATCGTTGGTGTTCCTTTCGTTGACGAACGAGCTTACAATTGTAGATACTGTTATGATGACATTAACAGAGAGGTTGGACTTCTCGGGAGTGAAGCTGGTCTATGCTGAATTTGCACTTAGCCGATCGGCTTCGGATGCTTCTAATGGAGAGCCATGCATTAGTACAACATTTCAAAATAGCATTAGGTCGAGCGAGGATAGGCTTCTAGTCCTGTGCCCAACAGAGGTTAAGACTCTATCTATCCTGGGAATTCAGCAACGAATGTCTATTCTTGAGGAAGGAGGCGAATGGCTTGAAGCGTTGGCACTTGCATTGGATCACTACGAATCCACTATTAAAAGTCAAGAGGATCGCAAGCGAAATCCCAATGGCTCTCGAGATATGTCTGATCATCCTGAGTTTGTATCAAGAATTAGACTATCAGAAGATGAAGAATGGATTGGAGATTTATTGCTCAGATATCTCACTCTAGCAGTTGACAATGCTCCTGAATCTGCACAAGATACGAACAGATCGAACAGAATTGATCTTGCGCTGAGCCATTATCAGATGCTCGCTGGTGTTTGCATTGAGTTCTGCGTAATTACAAGAAGACTTGACCTTTTGTTCAACGAAATTTATCAATGCTTCAGCAACACAGGTTACACGGCAGTATTCCTGGACATTCTTGAACCTTATGTACTCAATGATAAATTGAAATATATAGCCCCTGTGGTCATGAGCGAATTCATAGAACATTACAAGGCTTTGAATGACATTGCGGTTGTCGAAAGATGCTTGCTGCACATGGATGTTACGATCATGGATTTCGATTCAATCCTATCTCTCCTTCGGAAGAATTCCATGTTTTCTGCTTTGATCCATGTTTATACTCAAGGACTCGACGATTACCTGTCCCCTCTTGAACTCCTATTTGATGCATTTTTTGACGCAGCAGATTCGGGAGGTGGGGAAAAGTTCAACGGTAATCGTTTTGGTTCGATTGAAAGGTTTGGATACAAAATTTTACTGTACCTGAGACACTGCTTCACAAAGAAAACATTCCCAACGGGCAAAGATCTCACACCCGAAGATCGCATCACAACCATGAGGCCTGAGCTCCTGCGTCTTCTGATCCGAAAGAGTTATGAACCCATTTCGGCAGCAAAATCTCTAAAGAATACACCCACAGAAAGTTGTCGGCAAAAGCGATACCCTTACATCCACTTGTTGATGACATTAGATTCTAAAGCATTTTGCGATACACTCAGCATTGTGTTTGACGATCCAAATGTCCAATTCGTGGAAACCACTGACAATCAGGAAACGCTAGAAGCTTGGCGGAATATTGATTCACAGGGCTCTAGTATGGAGAAGAAGACAGAGATATTTGCCCTGATAGGATGGACTTTGTACGTAGAATGGCATATGTCCTTTCTGATAACGAGACCTCATCACTCTCGCGGGGTTCTTTCTCTGATGAGGCCTTGAACAATATCTTGGACTTCATAGCCAAGTACCTTTTGACGGGGGTTGTTCGGGCTCCACCACCAATTATTTGTAGCGTGATTTCAAGGATGTCATCCAGGTTAGCACAAGACGAAATAATTAGACTACTTCAAGTCCTGCCCCGGAATTCCTACAAACGTGAACATGTGTTGACTATTGTGGAATCAAGTCAAATGTCCCGAGCCGCTCTTATTTTACACAAAGGCGGGGTTTCAGATTTATTTGACGCTGGTACGGATTCTGCTACATTTTCGAAACACTTCATGAGTGCGATTGATTGCTACCTCAAAGACGACGATCCAAGGTTTCAACGCGATGTCTTTGACTACATAAAAAATGAGTGCATAGGAGGTAGCACCGCTATGGTCAGTTACGATAGAAACAGGAACGAGGAAACAACAGTACACGATGTCCTGAGAAATGCACTTTGTGAGAAATTGCCCAAATTAATCAACCTAGATCCAGTTCCTTGCGCACAGCTCGTAGCTGAAATTTATGTCGAAGAGCTAGAGCAGATATTAGCATCGCTGGAAGCAACTCGCGATGAAATGGTTCAATTCAAATTTTTCAACGCTATCATCTCTGGTAATCTAACGAAAGCAGATGCTATTGCGGGACCAGTTCTCCTTGCGAATATGACGATTGATCATCATCAAAAATATCTTGAGCTCTTGGCCAAGTTTTACCCTGACATGGTCTATCACCATCTGATATCCAGTGATAACTACAGAGTCGAAGCATGTTTGAAGCTATGTCAAGAATACGAAATTGCAGATGCATCTGCTTACTTACTGGAACGAATGGGTAATGTGTCTAGCGCGCTACAATTGATGCTCCAGACACTAGAGGGGCGTCTCATGACACTTAAGAGAGTTGTCCGTGGATTAAGCCTTTCTTCGTACGGCACCAAGGGAAGACTTAAATTTAGTCGAAATAAGGTGGACACACAGAAGATGGTTGCAAATTTGCACCAAGAAAAGGAGTCACAGGCTGTTCAACAAATCCTTACCTTTGGCTTAGACCTCTGTGAGCGCAATTCGGGATCGTCGTCGCAAACTGAGCATGGATCTCAGTTGTGGTTCAATGTGCTGGACCGTCTTATCAATGCCAAGGGATTCCTTCGTCTCTCCAAGGAGCTTCCTGAGCATTCGACGCTAATGCTGGACGTGCTTAGTGACTTGCTGCGAATTACAATGCAAAGAATGGTATCGAATGTACCTCTACCAGATCTCGTGCGAAAGATTACAATAGATCATGCTGGAAACCGACTGGGTGAATTTAGAGAGATGATCACTACTATGCTCAATACATACATTTCAGAAATGGATGTTTGCAGTGGTGCTGTCGCTGCGATTCATCACGATGTACATCAAATGTCTGTCTCGAAATTCAACTTGAAGGTAAGCATCGTCATTTTTTATAGAGTACAACTACGTGTACCGTGATAAACGTGAAATCTCACACTGAAACCCTCCACAAATATCCACCAGATACGTGGAACTAAAGTTCATGACATTTGCTCAATTCGAAAGGGGAAACGAGCGGGTTCTATTTTAAATATCAGCAGCCGAGGTAATGCATCATTTCTAGATGAACGCATTGTAAGCAACAAGAGCGAGGAAGCCGCTCCGTCAGCCATATCTCGGCTGCGTAAGAAGAGGCTGAAGAAAGTCACAACCAAGGCTGGAATTGCAGGCAAATTGAAGGTTCAGCAAGGACTGATGACCAAATCTGACAAATTATTTCAGATGGGCGAATCTTCCGACGCAGCTTTCATGTCGAGATGTATTGGAATGCTTTCAGAACCGGAACACTTTGGACGTCTGAGATATGTGTAAACTGAAAGGAACTTGGTGAAACATGCTTTTCTTTCTACAGTATACCTAATATTATCATTTGACTTATTTCAAATTGTACGCATTCCACTTTGCTTCAGCTGATGAACGTCCGTTTTCCTGTATATCCAGGAACAACACTAGAAAAGTTCTCATAAAGAAGATCCTTTCGTCGCTCTCCCGATGCACTTTTATATGGATCAAACGGTGTTACGGCATCTGTGACGAATGACGCAGAACTCCTTAAATTTACAACTGCGTCACCGAGATCTTTCAAGAAAGAAGAGTCGTTACAAGTTACCCTCACATTGCTTGCTCGAAATCCAATGAAGTTGGTTGGATCTTTACGAATATTTTCCTCCGACTTACAACATGGTTCGTTTTCTCTCGTTGTACTTTTCGCTTGAGTACAATCCAAGACACTTCCTTTACGCCCTCGTACATGTTGCGAACGTCCATTATCTGTCAACTGATGTAAATCAGTCTTTAGTTTCCGATTAGCAGCTTGGGCTTCTGTTTCCCAGCATTCTGGAGAGAATTTAGAAGGAATACTTGGTGGTACCGGTCCCCCGATCAATGAGAAGGTCGAGGATCTCAATTGATCTTTCTCGCCAGATTCAGAATCCGCACCAGATTCTCGGTGGCCCACAATTTTCCTTGCTGGTTTCGTCCATTCTTCAGTTGACACATTATTCCCTGGTCCGAAGCCATTTCCGTCGATTGCAGTTAATTGGTCCGGTTTGCATGGCATATGCTTTCTTGAAGTTCGTTTTGATACGAATCCACTCCAATCAGCGTCAGGATGGTTAGGATCGTATCCATCACTGCAAGGTTGGCTTGATTGTTCGATAAACTCTTTTGTCATTTCCAAATTTTGAGTCATTTTTCAAAGTCACATCTTGAATCTCTTGATTTTCAAAAACATTTCAATCATTTCAAAAAAACAGAAAAAAGGGGTTGCCGATGCATCTGCTAAGCACTTCACTTATCGCTATCCAAGCACTTATCTTAGTTGCAGATGTAGGTGGAAAGCCGACTCTAATAAAACTCCCGAAAGAAGGATTTGATTGCGATTCTAATGAATTTTTCGATCATTCAGAGTGAGTAAGCCTCGATTATTCGCTTTCCATTCGAGTCAGTCATTCTACTAGTCATACACGCACTCACAATTCCATTCACTTCTTGGCGACCAACAGACTTGCTTGTGTTGAATGCGGGCCTAATGCTACTCCTGTTTCGCCAAATGGAGATGGAGATGGACAGCGAAATGCAAAGGAGTGCTCCTGCGAAAACAGCTACTTGCAAGTCTCCACTTCCTCTACATGCACAGTGGATGATTTATTAAGCGGAAAGTGCACACCATACCTGCAATGTTCTACATCATGTAGAGATCAATCCTTGGCCACATCGTTGGATCAATTGCATTGTGCGCCCTGTGGAAGTAAATCATCTTATGATATCAGTACAGGAGATTGTATCTGTCCTTTGGAACATAGACGAGTAGAAATTTATGATGCAAATCAAACAGTTCCTGCGGAACATGACTGCTTGGCATGCCCTACTGGGACTGCCGTCATTGATGAGGCGATACTAGCCCCTGGTCAACGATACCACGTGACTGCGGGGGCATCGTTCAAGCCTGATCCATATACTTGCGCGCATTGCCCGGACTCAGACATGATGTTTGACGATGAATTGAATTGTGTTTGCCGCGAAGGATTTATAATGACAGGAGAGGCATCAGTTGGAACACAAACATGTGTCAGTAAAAATCATCTGCCGTCAATTTCATCTTCTTATTCGAAAGTGAAATTCAATTTCGTCACAAGTAAAAACGAAGCCGCAACAAGTTCCGAAATAGATTCAATAATGCTGTCTCACTACTATCTGGAGGCTGCTTCTAGCTGCGAATTTTCTCAAGGGAATTCGGAGAGAACAAGGAATGCTTGCCAAAGTCTAATGAACCTTTGCGTATTATCATCTTACGATAATACTGCTGCGGCATGTCGTCAACTGGCGTCATTGTCCAGACCAGGAGAGAAACTCAGGAATCATATTGTTTACGACGACGAAGTAGATGCCATTCTTCGCGATCGAAGTATACAAATGCAAATGTCATTCAGGGAAAGATTAGACTTTGAGCACACTCTAGACTTTAGACTCGCGAAATATGCAATTAATGGGGAGTTCATGGGATTCGAGACTCTCAAAAATCAATTTTTGATCCCTTGCGGAAATATTGAAGCTTCAACGAACCCCCCAACTGACCAAATCTTCAGATTCGGACGACCCTTCAGTATGGAGCATAAGTGCAGCGTAGATGATTTAATGGAGGAACAAGTATATTTCTACGAGCTTTTTCTTGTTGACAAAGGAGCACAATGTGGCAGCAATTCCGATAATCTTGAATGTTTGTACCCAATCCCAGTTTTAACAACAAGCTTTAGAGAGGGCGATATATTCCCTAATATCAACAAAATTCCTTCAGATGAGCTTGACGATAAGTTTGTTAATAGATTTGTTACTCTCGATAATATGGTAAGTTGAATACGAAAACATAGATTTCGAGTTACTGATTTCTTACACACGTACTCTTCAAATCGCAGTCGGGAAGAACCTCTGGGGGTCTCCAGATCCTTCGGTACGCTTCCAAAATTGTTCTCGAAACCACAATACAAGATATAGCTACTTCCAAAATATATCCTCCGGTACTTATGATACAATACACAGAAATGGACGTCAAAAATCTCCCCCTTCGCACTTTTACTGAAATCAGTTACAAGGTCGAGTACAACATGATGACGACAAAATTCTGGGCTGGAATCAGAGTAACTGTGGGATTTGTCTCATCACTGGCCCTTTTAATCTGGGCATTCCGCATTTACACCTGGCGAAACAGAAACAGAAGTCCTTCGACTCTATCCATCCAAGCAGGCACTGACCAGATTTTCTTTATCATACATTTGCTCATGATTGGTTTCCACACGATTGTTCTGACGTTCGTCCCATTCCTGTTCTGTCTCTGCACGTTTTGGTGAGATTTGAAAACGTTTACCTCTACTACATTTTAAAACACATCTTCATGTCCAACAAAATAATGTTCCTCTCTCTCGATGGGTCAACTATAGGTATATGTTCTACATTCTTCAAGATTCAGTGTTCCTTTTCCTTCCACCCCAGAACGACTTTCATCAGAATACAGAATATGTATTCTTTTCAGCAATGATTTTTTGCCTTTTTTTGTTTCAGAGCTTGTACGTCTTTTACAGTCTTTGTCGGCAATGTAATGTGGATGTGATACTTGTCGACTGGGAGAAACCAAAGCGAGAAGGCTTGAGTGTTTCCATGTGGAGAAAAGTAATGATCGCAAACGAATTTGACAGACTTCAATCTATGAGAAAAACTTCTCTCGAACTCAGTCTCTTTTTGGTGTGTATCTGTTCCATTGAATCCCACCAGAATGGTACAAACAATATCATTGAAGAGTTTGCATTAAACAGCTGTTTTTGGATAGTGACCATTGCGGTCCAAAAGTTTTGGCAATTTGCATTCTTCGAAAGATATATTACTGAAACAAAATCTCAAAGATTTATAGATCTTTGCACCCTTGCCAACATTTCAGTGGTCTTACTCGACGATATGCACCACGGCTATTATCTTCACTGTAGATCTCCCTATGAATTTGCCGATTGTGATATTAAAAAACTTTGCGATAACATGAGAAGCGAAGGACAAGGAATCGTGCCTTCGAGAGGACTTGATGCCATTGGAGCTCCAGAAGACTGCCAATCATTTGAAATGTTCATCAGTGACACCTTTCAGAAGCAATGCCGCGATGTAAGTGCATGTCATCTTCTTAGTTTCCCCAAGCGATTGATCATTATCTGCCTTCAAGCCAGACTAACATACAAGAACCTCCTTTCCAAGCTTTACGAAGGCATACGAGATCCTGAACACCTTGCATCTAGCATCGAAGAAATGCAATTATTTCTAATTTCTTTCATCGAACAATCTCCGTCACCTCCGCAAGGTCTGAAACGAGTCGTTCGAACATCAGGGATCGTAGAAAGGACTCTTGGTTTGGTACCAGTGGAAGTTCGTGGAACTAATGAGATTAATATTTTATCTCCTGATGAGACTACATGGGCAAAGGATTATCTTTTTCTTGACGTTACCTTTCTTGGCATCGAACTTGACTTATGCATCCACGATTTCCTGACATATACCGTGATACAGATGTCATATCATAAAATTTATGTGAGTGCAATTGTCACCTATGCCTCCCATTTGGTACGGACAGCTCTTCGTCGATTCTTTGGATCGAGAAATCTAGCAAAGAAATCTTTCATGGATTCTAGATTCCTCTCGAAATAATTGTAGCCAGGGCCTCAAAATCGAAATTTGTTGCTGCATTACTTGAAAGTGTACCCTTCCTTCTGCACGTGAGTTCATACAATCGATGAGAAGAAACCTCTGAGCTATTTGGTTCCAAATATAATCAGTATTATTCTCCGATACCTCTACCGCAATTTGTCAGACGGAGCATATCGAACTAGTACCAGTGAGTCTACGCCACGAGCCAGTCCGTAGACTACTTGTGACTGGGACTATTCTCCCGTCATTTCCGACCAAAATCGAAAGATAAACTTATAATTCAATTTGCTTGCCTATTAGAATGTCTACTACCACTGCACTCTTATCCGATCCTTTTTATTGTGTCGAGGGCGATACCTTCGCAAGTTTATTTTTGATGTTGAACAGAAATAGTGCTGCGCAAATATATTCACCGTCCTACTTAGTAAGAAGTCATTGTTTGTTGGAATATCAGCACTCTCATCTCCAGAGGTTGGTTTGATTTCAACTTTCTCGTGCTTCAGCTATTCGTACTCTGGTAGTATTGGACTAAGAGCTGGCGTGACACCCTCGGAACTTGCAGCTCCTGGTGCCGAAACCGTTTTTCCTTGCTGGTGCGATGGAGAAGAATGGTAAGGATCACTACTAATTTTTGAGGGTGGTGCATCCTCTATTGCTGACGGACGGACAAAAGATATCATTTGAGATCCTGTGAAGTAAAATGGCGGTCGTAATTGCATTGGCATTGGTGTCTGTAACGGTTCTAATATAGTATGTGACGAAGGCGGACAGCAAGGACATAAGGGGGAGGGTATTAACAAATGCTCGTTCTCCAGCGGTAAATATGGTGGTATTGCTGGGGGATGGTGGAAATTCGTTTCCAATTCAGTCGAGCCTGCAATTTCAATCGCTTTGGCCTCAGCACCAGAATCTAGCTTTCTCCTTTTCCTTCCTTCTTTCTCCTCGTCAATCGTTTTAGGATGAATGTTTCTTTTACCTTGCTTGCAAGGGCAAGTTGGCAGTCCTCCTACTTTTCCACCGAACACATATTTCAATCTGGTCGGTAAACTGCTACTTTTCGGAACATCTGCCCCGAACTCCTTGAAACCCAATCCATTTTGAATCGTAGATAGAATGAATGCCCAGTGATCGTCATCGACGGGAGTACCTGTAATCCTATTGTTCTTATTTTGTGAGAAATAAGCCTTTGCAACATGTGGTGCCCTATTTTTCATGATTCGACCTTCCAGCAACTTGTTCTTACTACTATTTTTTCCTGTCCGGTACTCCGTCAACAACTTGATCCTCTTTTTTTTCCCTGCCTGGAACTTCGTCGTCTCCTGGTGCTGTTTACAAGGGCAACGTCTTATTGACGGTTTCTTCACGACAGCGCCGATATTGTTTAATTTTGTTGGTATTTTGCATCCAAAAATACTTTTTGAATTCTTCCCCCCGGCATCAACAAACGTACTAATAGTCCTCCACGATGGTCCAGAAAGGCTTGCACTATCTCTAATCTGAAGAATTCCTTTGATGTGCATAGATTCAAGGCCTTTGTACAAGCAATTTCTGTGATTCCTTGTTTTCGGTGTAATAGCACCAGCATCAACTGCCTTTACGGACATTTTTGTTGTTGTTCTCATTGTCGCCGTTGTTGAAATTGTAGTTTTTACTGCTATCTCCTTCTTTGAATTACGTATTTGCCCCTGCATGAATCCTGCTGGTGCTGTTCTTCTTGTTTCTGCCGGCGATACACGAGTCGTAGGTTTTTCTTCCTTACTGCTGGGATAGCAGCTCGTCGTTTCCTGCTTGTTCTTGTTGTTAGCATTTTCTGGTGATGCTACTTCAAGATGCTGTAAGGGAGGAGATTTGTTCTTGCTTTGATTACCACGACGCCGATCACCATGATTCGATCCACCCGTGGTGTACGATGCTTCTTCTACTGGTGCTGCTGCAGCAGTAGCACTACCACGCCCATTATGATCACCAGCATGATCAGCAGCAATCATACTAGTACTGCTCCTGCTAGAATTTTTACTACTACACCACCACTTAGTATGATCATTTGTTCTTGTTGTTGTGTGCGACGACAAAGGATAATTACAGGAGCTTCTTGCACTAAAAATACTGCAACTAGTACTAGAAATACCACTCGTCATGATACCACCTCCCGGCGCGGCGGCGCCTCCAGTAAAAACTTCCGTTTCTTGTTGCGCTGCTGCTGGCACATTATTTTGCGATGTTGTGGTCGTGGGCACCCACACTCTCGTCTTTGCTGTTGGCATTATTGCTCAGTTCTGTGTAGATCTCTTTATCTTGTCCTGGTGGACATTATTTTGTGTTGTAGTCGGATTTGTACACTGCATGCATGGATGCGAAGCAACCGAGGCGGTGCGTGCGATCCACATCTCCTCGCGAAGAAAGAACCACTTGCCTGTTTATTGTTTGGTGAAGGCTTGCAGTCAAAAGAACGAAAAAGGCTGTTTCCAATAAATAAAATACGCACCAGAACATAACAGCACACTTGGGACAATTCAATTATTCAATGACGTCAGTTCCATTACCGGGGTAAACACCCCTCCCTCTTCTGCATGCATGATGCGATCTTGATTTTTTTGGTTTGCGAGGTTTTGGTCTTCTTTTCCTCTTCTTTCCTATATTTTAAATAAGCTTTTTCAAAAAATCCGTTGTATTTTCAATTTAATTTTATGAATATGCCCCCCCGCCAGCCCCGCCAACACTTCAAATCTATAAACGACATTAAAGAGGTCACTACTCGACTCCGCTCCCACTAACGACAACTTATTTATTCCAATCACTCTATCCAAAGATCAACCAAGATCAACTAACATGGGAAATTGCCAAGGAAAGAAGGCTTCAACTGATGCCGTGAATACTAGGTCTATCGAGGTCAGCCTTGATGTCAACAAACCAATTCCTTCCCCTGTAAAGGTCGAAAACACTCAAGCTAATGCTCCCATCACCGCGCCAACGACACCCGAGGACGATAAGAATCAGTCTGCTGATGCTGCTGCCGATCCTGCTGAAAGCATAGTCTCCAAGAAGGACACGGAAATGCAAGAGCTTGAGAAAATAGCTAGCGCTGATGAGCAGAGTGCAATCAGCAGGTCTAATTCGGAGGCTGTAATATCCGAGATAAGTCAGAAAAGTTCGGATGTACAGTCAACTGTATCTAACGTTCCCCTTTATGATGAGCCAGAGCGTATTAAAGCCGCTACCTCTAATGAAGATGTAGAACCAGCTATTGTATCTGCTTCCAACGAAGAGGATTCTCGTACTCTTGGTACCATCGAATCCCTCGGGAGAACACGCACTGATGTGACAGGTGCTTCTGGAGTCACTGGTCCTAAAAAGTTACAGGTAGAGAAGGCGGTAATGAAAAAAACCATGATGGAGAAGGTAGAGGATGCGGTTGATTCTTGCTGCGGTTCGCCTATCACGGATGTATCGACCGGAGAAAGCCCTGAAGAGAGTAAAGTTATCACAGCCGCCGAAGCGGCCCAGTCTCTTGACCCCTCGAGCCCGAATTACAAGAAGAAGAGAAAGTTGACCAAGAAGTTGAGAGAGATTGAGGCTCTGGAAGCAAAGGATCAGGAAACGTTAACAGATGAACAAAAAGAGAAATTGACTACGAAGGAGACTGTTTTGGAGAGCCTAACAGCTGCATTGTAGAGTCGTCTTTATTACACATCTATTCATATTCACAGTTGATTGGCATGAATGGGAAGTCAATAAATTCATTAAATGTTAGAAAATATTTTACATCACAAATGACTTTCGTGCATTTCCTTACAATTACATGACAATTTCAAAGATAGATCCTTTGGAGCTTGTGCGAGCATCGTATGAGAACTCGCGAACCTATCAGAAGCGACAAAATGGACGTCGAAATCCCCGGGTCGAAATCCGTCATATTGGCATACTGCAATCTTTCGCACAATTGAAATGACGAGTTTTGATATCTCAATATTCAATACATAGACCACGTGTACTATATCATTTGTTTGTTTGTTGACAAGAAGGAAGTTGAAAGTTCAAGTGGGGGAAGAAGATCACCCCTACCGAAAATACGTATGATACAGTTGTTGAAGATTGCACTCATAATTATGATACAAAAATACAAGCTGAAAGTATTTTTATCATAATTCAGCTCTATTTCGTTTCCATTTATTTGCAACTTTTGTACCGACTAGTGATTTGAACGAAGATGATAGGCGCTTGAAATTTATATCACTCGAGTTTGACATATTTTTCTTTTTCTTCTTCCCGCTGTTGGTCAATGCTTCCATTTGTGCAACTCCGTCTTGAACTACTTCATACAGGGATTCAATTTCGTCGTAAGAAAGTAATGGTCGTTCACGATCTTCTTCTTCGTACTCGTAATCATCTTTCAGTTGCTCGACAATTAAGAATAATGGTAAACATAACTCTGCAGTTGTAAAGCGTTGTTTGTGCGAGGGTACACTTCCCATCTTCACGGAATCATCTACATAATGCTCTATCGCATCTCTAATCAGTGACGAATCCAATTTCTCCCCCTTTAGTAATCCTTCTACGCCAATCAAATCTAATGGCCGTCGCAAACACCACCTTCCAGCCATATAACTTGAAATGGTGCTGGTACAATCCTCTTGCAAAGATTGCAACTGGGACAAGGACGTGATACCACCATTCAGAGTTACATCTACTTTGCCCTCAAAGTCAGAAGCAATCTTCTCAACGAATTCATAATCTAGTGCTGGAACCATACGGTTCTTTACAGGACTTAATCCAGACAGTATTGCTGGCCTTGCATGGAGAATAACATGGTTTGCACCTGCATCATTGATGGTGGAAATATAATTCTTCAAATAATGGTAATCGCTATCCTCCAACGGTCGCATGTCTTCAGCATTATCAAATACTCCAATTCTGCATTTCACTGAAACTTTAGGATGATCAACACCGGCCCTTGTATTCCCAATTCCAGCATCCAATCCTTTTCTCACGGATTCGACAAGACTCCCAGTAAGATGGGGATCTTTCATCAGACTAGCCCCATACGATGTTGCTCCTCCACTATCTATCGCGGGACAACCGCAATTCAAATTGATCTCCTTGAAGTTATAGCTTTGAACAGCGTGTTGTACGCATGATTGTAATCTACTAGGATCATTTGACCCGAGTTGTAGCACGAGGTTTGAAGCTTCATCATAATTTTGAGGAGGTCCTAACCTTTTTTCTAATGCATCAAACAGATAGTCAGCGGATTTTGTTTTGGGATATATGTCATCAACTTTCTCCATTTCGGTCCATTTGATAGATGATGGGGACAGCAGATGAAAAAGTTTGCGGAGAGGTTGATTTGTGTAACATTGCATCGGGGCAATGTGGAACCGAGAGAGATTCGTCGTTGGATCCAAAGAAAGACATGTAATTGCTACAAATGTTTTCAAGCGTTGCATATTTTGGGCGAGACTTTATTTGCTAACTGCAAGCCTGATCCTTACAACCACAACCTTCCCCGTTAACGGATAGGCAGGGTATTGAATGCATGAGTCAAAGATGAACATCGCATCTTGCTTTTTTGCTAAAATTCGAAAATGCGCGTTCTAGGAATTTAATTTGAGGTCCTGTATGTATGCATGCGTCGCGCGGACCGCGTTCAAGCGTCGGTGACATTTTATAAAAAAATGGCGCAAAATTCAGCAAAATTTGAAAAAGATGGATTTCAGATTACAAACGTTTGACCCTCACTACATACTGCTGCGTTCAAACAGGAAGATGATACCATACGGTACATACATGCACAATTAAGCAAGCTTGCAATCTTTCTAACCACAAGGAGGCAAGAGACATCACCTGGTACAGTACGGTACACACGTAAGTAAAACAAATTATTGGACTAAAATGGGACAAGCACTCCAGCTTTGTCAAAGAACGGACTCCACAACAAAGAGAGTCCCTACTATAGATACAGTCACAGATACACCGTCACCGCCATCGAAGTCACGTTCTATGGATCAGAAAGATGTGAAGAAGACAGTGCAAAGAGATCTTTTCACAAAATTGAGCGATGGAAAAAGTAAGACAGATTATGAAAAGCCTTTAGGAAATTCTACAGAGGTTGAACGTGAAGTAAAGGATATTGTAGAAGAAGAAGCTGAGGCACAAGCAACCTCTTCTGAAGACTTAGTTGCGACAGAGAATTTACCCACCAGTGCAACTCATATTGAGCAGGTGGAGGAAGTTTTAGCTGTTGCGGAAGAAAATGATACAGAAATAAAATCTTCAAGCGATACGAAGGAACACGAGGGAGTACCTATACCAATTGAAAAGGATCACATAGAGAAAATAGCCAAGCCAGAAGAAACTTTCCGGGTACACGTACAGAACAAGATACAAAAGTACTCCATATTCGAATTGTGCAAAATTGACTACATCCGAAATACGGCCACCACTAGCCCCGCCTCAACCAAAAATGACATGGTAGAGAGATCTCATCGTCCTAGGCTCAATCTGAGCTACAGTGGAAACCCTGCTCTGGGACTTGTCCAGACTGCCAAATTCGCTGTATTGGAGCTAATTCCAAATTATATTTCAAAGCACAGAGTAAATGAAAGAAGGTGTTTGAGCAAGATTTGAGGACCTCTCACGACGATTACAAGATTGATTCAGCATTTGATTGATTCGTCGAATGGTGCTTACTCAGAATGCAGAAGAGCCGCCATTCATCTGTATCGAATAAATAAACTCCACAGAACTGTTCAATATTCAATACAGGATAACATTTTAAAACAACTAAAATCTATGCATATGGCTATTACTCGTATGATATATTACAAAATCCCTTTTATAAGAAAGGGTGATTGAGGTTATACAATCTTATATTCGTTACATTTTCGATCATATTTGTATTACCTCGATTGCTTTCAAGCGTGGTGACGCCATTTCCACCTATGGAACAACGTCTTTGATTTTCATGAGCGCAAGCCTTTTCGTCGACCCATTTCTTCAAAATATAAACTACAAATTGATCCGATGCATACCACCTAAAAAACTATTAATCTCAATCTGCTATGTCATCAGAGTGTAGCTGCTGTAGTCAAATTTAGAAAGGGAAAGTCTTATCGAAAAGTACAGCCTGGGTGCACATTCCAGAGAATGCAAGCATAGCCAAACGTCCATTCTTCAATTCACGAAGCTTCATACGGTCAACCTCTGCCTCAGACTTGTTCGTGAGAAATCCAAGAGGATCGAAGCCGAAATCACCAGCCGCACGTCCAGATCCTTGAAGCATCTGGGAGACTCCAAGCCATGAAGCCATCTCAGCAAAAGCGATAACGATGAAAATCTGTCCAAGTCCTCCCTGCTTTACAGCAGCGTCGTGTGCAGAAACTGAGGAAGTGACATCCTCAAGTCCAGGAGCGATGGGGTATACGCGAAGACCGGTATCGACAGCAGCCCATCCTACGGTTGCGAGCATACAGATGCGTCCGTGCTTGATTTCTGCCTCACGAAGGTAGTCCATGGGTACGTACTCGGAGATACGAAGGGGGTCGAAACCGACATCTCCTACGTATCCTTCAAGATTGGCGGGGTAAGGAAGGAAGGGGAGGGCATCGGATTTCTTGGATGCGCTGATGGAGGTAGCGGAACGAGCTATTATAAATAATAAATAGAGAAAGGCAGAGAGTTTTGTGAGATATGATCATTTCAATCAATGACTGTTGATGCCCATTTAAAAAAGCGAAAACATGCTCGATGGTTTGAATTCATTCTGCTGGGTTTGATGTCTTTTCGCCTCTCTCATTTTGTTGCTACAAAGGAAGATCTAACCATCTGACTGCAAACAAAATACTCGCATTGAGAATTGATGCAATAAGATGCGCCAACTCTGTTTCTTTTTCATGTTGTCTTGAACCTCACTTTCTCTCCAACAGTATACCCCCTCTATTATATAGTATCTTTGGTTGATGAAGAGTATTTTTCTCAACACTGTGTTCATGTACGCAGCACGGCCAGCCACACCAAACTAACATCATAATGAAAAACCCAAACCATCGCTTGATTTTCGACATATTGTCGCATCTTGACCGAGGCAAAAAACGCCAATCAACATACCTCCGGTAGAAGCAGGAGCGAAGGCAGAGGCAGCGCCAATAAGAGATGCGAGGAGAGCAAGCTTCATGATTAAGATTACAAGATTGATATATTGATGAGGGCTTGGGAAGGGCAAGCAAGGTCGTTCACTACTAGATAAGGAGGAGGTGCATCGCAATCGAGAAGAGAAACAGACAAGTTTTTTTGTTACGTAGTTGAAGCTGTGCTCGCAAGATACTGGCGCGCGTATGCGCATGATCTACGTCACTCCTTAATCGTTAGGGATAAGTATAAAAATACATGACTAAAAAATGGAGAAGAAAAAAAACAAAATGAGAGTGACGGAACAAATAATGGAACACAAACAACACACAACAGCGTCGACCAACCAAAGCAAACTCAAGCATAAATAGAGCTAAAAGATGAACCCCAATTCAAGAACGCCCATACTTCAGAGTCTCGTCTCACGGAGAATTTTCAATGTTTTTCTCATCTTCTGCGTTGTGAAGATAGAAGTCTCTACAGCCTTCATTCAGAATGGTGTTCGACCAGCCATTGCATCACACACCACTGTCAAAACTCGTACACGAAGAAATCATTTCAAACCTACTCAGCTGCAAATGTCCAACGAGCCACCATTAACAGCATTTTTGGATAAACTGTCAAACACTGGTCTAGACAACACACGTATTCAGCGCGATTCTCTTGTCATTGCAAAATATGATGTTCCCGATCTAGGTAAGAAATCACCATTTTCATTCACTCCATCTCATCGGCACACATCTTCCCCACATCAAACTAATGAATGACCTTCCAAAATTGTCATCATGCAGGTATTTTTGCAGATCAAACGTATCAGCTTCAATCGATTTATGCGCAAGGAACGAATCAATCTACCGAAATCAAAGATGGAGAAAGCAACAATGGTGTCATAGAAAAGATCGAACAGCCCTATCTCGACCTCTCAGACAGCAACAGCAATATTCCTGGCGGGTACACGCTTTATATAACACTTTACAGCCAAATGTATCATGACAATGCCAAATTTGGGGGTAAAGCTGTCATCACAACTCCGGAAGAGGTGGGGCTCGTGAGTATGAAGGATGAGGTTCTGGATTCTGTTCTTGTTGCTTTACCTATCTTGTCATTTTGGTTGGGAACTTGTTTTACGTTTTCTAATTGGTACACTTCAAAGTACGGAGGAAATTTCATGGATGCGTTTCTGCGAAATTGATGAGGTCTTTTTGTATCGGAAGGAAGAGAAGATTGTTGCATTCAGCTTTAGAGGCGTTATTATACACAACTTTTGAAAGAAAATATAATGTCTAAATATATGTTTGGGGGGTCGCCCAAACATCCATCGTATGCAAGATTATTATCTGCGAGCGGTATCGTTGAAGAAGAAAACAAGAAGGTGGTACGATGCAAAGAGGGTGCGGTTGTTAAGAATTGGGATAAAGAGCAAGCTACATAAATAACCTGGTACACGTACACACGTCCTTGTACTCTTTCTTCAGATACTTGAATGATTTTTTAATTTTGATCAAACCAGGCCTGATACCTTCCAAAGCTGAAAGGATTATCTTGCTTTTGCTTTGGTTTGATAGACTTAAAGAATAGAAAGAATAATAAAAGCCAGAAATTCCTCCCTGAAGATCCTACACGGTTTAGCCTGTTTGTGTGTGATGTGTGTGTATGATCTCTTGGAAACACTTTTCGCTTCATCACTAATCACAAAACACTGATTGATGGGAAGCACTTTGGCGCTGCTCTCAATTGCTACTGTCTATTGCCATTGGACCTTATCATCACAGATAGCATGAATGCTGATAAAGATATAGTTCTCCCAACCATGAGGGTTTCACCAGAAGAGCAACAAAAATTCGCTTCAGCCCTCGAAATGCATGCATCTGAAATTTCTGGCGACGAGTGGCACTTGATTGCATCGGATATGAATTGGCCCTTGGATCAAGTCAAGACGTATGCCTTCTGGTATTTTCATCAATTAACACAAGAAGTCCAGAATGAGAAATCAGGGTCTCTTTTTGTGGATACACTTGATGGTGATGGTACCCGTAATGAGTCAGATACTGGGATGAAGTGTTTGGAGTCGGAGGAGGAATCCAATTGGACATATGAAGAGTGCGTTCTTTTTGACAATCTTCTGCTTCGATTCCAGCAAGAAGACACCGACAGCTCAGGACTTCGTTGGAAGAAGATATCTACCATGATCCCGAAGAAAGATGTAAATGCTTGTAAGCAGCGGTATGAGCGTTATTTCAGGTCTACGAGTGAGAGTAGTGGAAAATAAGCGGCGATACAATTTTACACTGTGCAGAAAGCAGTGCAACCAAGTGCAATTCTTGTGCAGCCTTCGTTGGTCTCCGAGTCACTTCCTAGGAAGTGTGAAGTTGGCGATTTTTGGAATATCCGTGGATGTACTCGTACACATTGAAAAGTCTGCATACTATCGGGTGCATCCAGGGCGTGATGCGTGATGATACATGCATCTTTCTCATTATCTCTGGATCTCATCTTGGAAGTTAAACTGGTGCGCTTTGATCTTTGATGCTGCGAAAAAAAGAAATCAAAGTCTCTCTCGAAACTCGAAATGTCATAACTTCTATTCCAAACACTGCTGATAAGCAAGCAAAGTGTATCGCTTGTGGCGTGTCATTGCTTCACTGCCCGATGATCTGCCAGTGCTGTTTGAAAAATATTTGACTTTGCTTTTCTGTGTTATTTCCATTACTAAAGTATGAGTAGAGAAATAAGAACATGTACTACTGTACGTGTACTCGTGACAAATTAACACTTTTTTATTAACATGTAATTTATAAGCAAAACCTAAGTGTACCATCGATGAATCATCCTTCTATCTTGATGATTTATGGTTTTAGTACACAATGCTTCTTCCTGATAAGTAAAGTACTGTTAGTTCTGTACCAGGTAAGGGACAAAGGACTTCAACGATGCATCATCTCCCGCACTGGCGATGCCCCATTATCTTTCAAAGCCATTTCGTGGTTCACTTGAGCAGTCATGCATCCAGCGACAGTGAGGAAGACCACATCGGAAATGCAGTTCACAACACTTGCCAAAGCATCATCGCCTTCGCAATCAGTGCAGCTAGCGACGCAACTCAAGATAACAGAAAAATAGAACAAACAATTACTGCAACGGATGAGACGAACATCATCCTCATCCAATCCTAGTTGATACTTCTCACGGACTACATTAGAAGTTGCAGAAACAGCCGGACCAATGCATATGCAAGCCTCGAGGCACATGCAGGGAACTGGACAGGTGGATTCACCCATTTTCCCCGGCTGCAAACAGCAGCAGCCGCCAAAGTATCCTTGGCAGCATTTGTAGTCACTCCATCCACTGCCTGGATTCACGTGATTCAAAACTTTATGACGCATGTACATCTGAGCAGGACAGATGCATAACGTTGATGCACAGCAACACAAGGGCTCACGGCATGGGGCCTGGCATAGAGAGATGTCATAGTTGTTGCTATTGCCGGCGTAGGGACCAAAAGCATTTCCGTATTTCCCTTTTACTTCATCTTGAGTGAGCCTCTCTTTTGAAAAGCAAAACAAACACATGATATCGAATGTAGATGTTCAAGTTTTACGTTTTGGATTGACTGGTAGAAATGTTGATTTTCCTCACAGTTATGTGTCAACGGCGATCGATGATTGAATTGGAAATAACATGAGAACAACTTGAGAACAATAGAAAGATTCTTTCGTGACTGACTCCCCCCATTCACGTTCGGAAAAATGTCTAATTTAGCCAAGG
>Ga0209712_10000809_pt1 | contig 26985 bp, 22 predicted proteins | sample ArcOceMetagenome_FD_187443 | JGI IMG/M metagenome (GOLD analysis project Ga0209712, IMG submission 187443) | Marine eukaryotic phytoplankton communities from Arctic Ocean - Arctic Ocean - Greenland ARC118M Metagenome (SPAdes) (version 2) | ecosystem: Environmental > Aquatic > Marine > Oceanic...
ATTTTCATCATTATAAGCGACTGAAAAGTCATTATTAAAAGATTGCCAAATTGGAATAAATTCGGTATCGTCTTTATTTAAGTCCTTGAAATACAGCGCATTACCACTAGTAGATTGCACCAGAGAAAGAATTAAATATCGTTCATCTTGCGTTGTGGTAGCATAAACATTTTGTAAAGGATTGGCTCGGTCAGAGTAAGTTAAAACGTCGTCAGATTGATCTGTTCCAATCTTGTGGTAGAATACTTGATGGAATTCATTTTTGGCAGACAACTCTTTTCCGTCTTCTGGTTCTGGATATCGGCTGTAGAAAAAACCATCCTTGAACCAACTAATTCCTGAGAATTTCACCCAAGTAACTTTGTCTTTAAGTGTCTCCCCCGTTTTCAAATCTTTCACATGAATCGTTCGCCAATCTGAGCCACCTTCTGAAATTTGGTAGGCCAATAAATTTCCAATTTTATTAAAACTCAAACTACCCAAAGAGGTCGTTCCATCAGCTGAAAAATTATTAGGATCAAGCGCTACTTTTGAAACTCCATTTAAAGTTTCTTGTTCGTAGAGTACGGCTTGGTTTTGCAAGCCATCATTTTTAAAATAATAATATTTTCCGCCCTCCTTAAAAGGAGTACCAAATCGTTCGAAATTCCACACCTCTTTGAGCCGATTTTTGATCGTTTCTCGATATGGAATTTGATCTAGATAATCAAAGGTTACTTTATTTTGATTGGTTACCCACTCAGCAGTTTCTTTGGAGTTATCGTTTTCCAACCATCGGTATGGATCTTGGATTGCGGTGCCGTGATAATCATCAACGGTTTCGTCTTTTTTTACATCAGGATAAGTCACAGGTATAGTTTTAAAATCTACTTTTTGAATTTGATTAGGAGAAGTTAAACTTCTAGAATTAGAATTAGTTTCACAACCCCAAATTGCTAAAACAGTTAAAAATAAAAGGCATTTTTTCATGATAAGAATTTTTTAGTTAGATTGAATCAATCCTCGGGTTTTCATCGTAATATAATTTGTTATCTTAATATGACTAAGTTTTTGTAGAAAAAAGTATTGCGGGGTAAGCTTAAAAATATTAAAAAAAACTATCTTTTTTTTCGAAATCAATTGTGTAAATGAGTTTTTTTTTCGTTATGTTAACTACTAATTTTTTTTATTATTATCAATTTTGAATTATGCAAGTTAGAAATTTTTTACATTTTCTCCTGATTACTTTTTACGTTTTGACCTTCTCTCAGGTGGTGGATGCTCAACAAATAGAGTATAATAAAGAAGGAGAAAAAATTGTACTTTTTTCAGATGGGAAATGGGAGTATTTTGATAAATCTAATCCTATTCATTTGAAGATTGAAGAAGATAAAAAAAGGACACAAATTGCCTCTCCACATGATATCTTTGATGAACAAGCTTCAAAAGGCGCTGCAGATGACTTTGAGGATGAAAATGATGAGGAGCGATTCGAAAGATTATTAAGCAAGGCCGAAGATAAATTAGCTTTGGCTGAAGAGAGAGAAAGTGATATTAAGTTTTCAAAAATACTTATAGAGGAGGAAATAGAGGATTTGAAAAATGACGAAACTTCAACTGACGAACAATATTTTTTATTGAAACGTCAATTGAAGTTAGCTTCCGACTTGGAAAAGGATGTTAAAAAGAAAATTAAAAAAAGCAAAAAGGAATTAGAGGAATTCAAGAAGCAAGGAAAAATAGTTCAGCAAGCAGCTAGTAAAAATTCAAAAAAAAGAAACCTCAGTAAGAAGAACCAACAAAATGCCAAAGTGAAAGAATTGCAAAATTCGGAGTACACCTATAAAGAAGATGGAACATTCTATGTGGCTTCTAAGAAATTCGAAAAATACGCGAAGGATGAAGATGTCATGTTTAATCCTCCTCAAAAAGATTGTAATCTAGTTTTTGATGGAATAGACGAATTTATGGGAAAAAAGAGGAAAGATGTTGAACGAGATGTCTTGTTTACTTTCACAAATGACGATATGAGAAGATATATGAAAGCGTATGATTATATTACTTGCGAAGGGAGTTTGACTCAAATCAAAGGAGGTGTTTTATTGTTTAATTTATTTATTACAGTTAATACGACTGATGGCCAACGAGCATTTGGCGGCTTGACCAAAGGTAACTTGATAACACTAAAAATGATTAATGGAGAAAGTATAAGCCTAGCTAATAATCAATCTGATATTGGGGTTTATGATCCATTGAAGAAACAACATACTTTCACCGGTCAATTTCGAATTAATTCAGGACAAGAGAAAGCTTTGAAAAAAGGAGAGGTGGATGTCGTTAGGATTATTTGGGATGCTGGTTTCGAAGATTATGAAGTTTATAATTTAGACTTTTTTGCTAATCAGTTTAAATGTTTGAATTAATAAATTAATAAATTAGAAAATAAACATGAGCCATCCCGAATTTTCAGATTGAAAGTTCAGGATGTTTCTTTTCAAAATGGAAGAACTAGGACTTACTGTTGAACCGTTTGATATTTTCTTTGCTGTTAAGATAAAAAGGACTCTTTCAACATTCAAAATGACTTATGTTTATTTTCTATTTTGTAAATTTGCATTCAGAATTTTGTATTTATTTTTTTGAAAAAAAGTAACGATGAACGAATTAGATGACGCTCACAAAAGAGTATTAGGATTACAATTACCAACCGATCCTCGTTGGGTCAATATGGCGGAAATGGATTTGACAGAAATTTTAACTGACCATGCTTATTGCGAACAAAAAGCAGCTACTTCTTGCATTACGCTCATTCAGCAATATCCTGAAAAGGTCGAAATGGTGGAAGAATTAGCTCCCATCGTAACCGAAGAATGGGGACATTTTAGATTGGTTTTAGCTGAGATGAAAAAGCGAAATTTAATCTTGGGGCGGCAGCGAAAAGATGAGTATGTCAATGCGTTGATGAAATTTCAAAAGAAAGATGGTGCTTGGGAAGATCGCTTGGTGGAAAAATTATTAGTTTTTGCTTTGATCGAAGCGAGAAGTTGCGAACGATTTCGATTGTTGTCTCTGCATATTTCTGATGATGAATTAAAAGATTTTTATTACAAATTTATGGTAGCAGAAGCAGCTCACTATAAAATGTTTATCAGATTAGCTAAGAAATATTCTAGTGAAGAAAAAGTGACGAAGCGGTGGAAAGAATTTTTGGATTTTGAAGAAGCGATGTTGAAAACCCTAGAAGTGAGGGGGGATCGAATGCACTAAATTAATGGTTAACGGTTAATGATTAATACCACTCTGTAATTACATTATGGTATTAACCATTCACCGTTAAAATTTAGTCTTCATCCATAATTGCATCATCGATTAATGGATCTCCGTCACCGTCAATATCTGTGAAACCTTTAATTTCACCTTTGAAAGGTTTTTTTGTTACTTCCTCTTTGGCAGCTTGTTCCAATTGTTTTTGACGTTCTTCGGTGTTAGCAAAAATATCATTTGCAGCTGAAGGTGTTTCATCTTTTCCTTTTCCGCTGTAATCTCCTTCCGCATATTTTTCTGCTTTTGACCAAAAATCATCTTTTCCTTCGAGCAAACTTTCATTCAATTTATCGTAGCCGATCGGAGCATCTTTTTGATCGAGAATGTCTTTTCCTTTTATATGATTTTCCAATCTTTCCCCCAAAGTAGAAGCTTCGTCAATTTGATTTTTCAAGTTATCTTTAGCTGCGGCGGCGTTTGCTTTTTCAACTAAATCATTGGTTTTATCTTGAATAGTACTTCCTAGATCAGTAGCTTTTTCCATTGCATCACCAGCAAAATCATGAATTTTTTCGCCAATATTTTCTGACAAATCTTTTCCTTTTTCCAAAAGATCACCGCCTTTGTCGAGGATTACACCACCAACCGTCTCAGCGACGCTTCCTGCTTTTTCTTCGAATTTTTTTCCAGCATCAAGGATTTTTCCACCGACATCTTCAGCAACGCTTCCCGCTTTGTTGACCATTTCATTTTCAGCTAAAGAGTCATAAGTTTTGTTAGCAGCACCTTTTGCACCTTCGACAAAATCGCCTGCTTTTTCACTAAAAGATTCTGTGAAATCGCCTGCTGCATCTTTTGCTTTGCCTAAAAAATCACTTCCTTTTTCCATCATGGTACTTCCTACGTCGCCAGCAGTTTCTTTAGCTGAACCTAAAAAATCATCAGCTGAATCTAGGAAGTCAGCCCCTTTGTCTTTTCCATAATCAGCTGCTTTGTCCGCTGCTGATTTGGTGATCGCTTTAGCTCCGAAGAGTACTTTTTTTATTTCGTTAAAAAATCCCATGGTATTTTTATTTTTATTTTTTAAAAATGTAAATGTATTGTTATGTAATAACTACTGAAGCTAAATTTATTTTTTGAAAAACTTTAGGAGTCCATTTATTTTTTTCTTTTTCAATTATAATCATTCCATTTTGATTTGCATCTAGTTCAGCTAATAATTTCCCATCATCGTTCCAAAAACCACCTTTCCTACCTGACTCTATCCCCCAAACTGAACCATGATAATTCGACATTAGGATATTTAATGAAAAATTGTGAGCATAGGTTTTTAATAGTTGATGGCCTTTTTCGATTCCATTTAGAGAGAAAAAATACTTGGAATATATAAAGTTGAATGGTCTCTCTTTGCTGCTTCAGGATGCTTTGGATTGTCGATGTCAGCACAAATAGCCAAGGCAATTTTTTCAGTTCCCAATTTAATTATTGGATTAAATTCAAAGGAGTAATCATAAAATAATTCTTCTCCTGTATGAAGGTATTGTTTTGTATAAATTTCAATAGAATTATCAGGTTTGAAAATAAAAGCCCCAATAAATAATCTATTTAGTTCGCATTCCTAATGCTAGAATCGTTTTTAGAAAGTGCTAATTTATTGCCTTCTTTTCTGCAATATCCAGTAATCGACATTTCCGGAAATGATATTAGCTTTGCCCCTTTTTTTACTGCAAAATTTATCATCTGATAATGCAATTCTAAGTTGTTATTAATTTCTTCAACAACAGAATTTATTTGTGCAGCTGCGATTTTCATTATCAAAATTTTAGCAAAAAGATCATTCTTATCAAAGATATTACAAAAATGATGAATTAAAAAATTAAGTATCTGAGTCTTTTATTTTCTCAAAAACCTCTTTGAGTATCTTCCGGTCAATTACATGCTTTCCTGCAAATTCGATGCTTTCAAGATCAAGAGATTGCTCCTGCATAAATTGCTGATGCCAAGTGATATGTTTTTCTTTGAGAAATTCATCTTCATTTCCGTAAACCCACTTTAGATTTTTTTTGGAAAAATAATCTTGGTGCGGGGTGTAATCTAAATCTTCAGGAAGTAAACCTGCCCATAAAATTAAATGATCAAAATCTGGAAATTCTCGAGTGATCCAACGCATCTGAGTAGCGCAGCCTTGAGAAAAACCAAGCATGATAATTTTTACGTCAGCTGACATTTGAGATTTATATTCTTCGTATAATTTTTTGATGTAGCGCGTGTAATCTGCAATTTCATCTAAGCGATTTTCTTTGGTCATCCAACTAGCACCAACTGGATTTGGAGCGGAACGTTTCCAATAAAATCTAGATAAACCTTCGGGCGCTAAAATGAAATTTTCAGTTAAGTCGAGTTGGTCAAATTTGTAAATAAATCTGCTAGCTAATTGGCCATAGCCATGGGTGACTAGCCAAAAGTATTTAGTCTCTTTATTGGCTTCTCCGAGAGTGAAGTAGTGAGCTGTCTTTTCGAAAAGAACTTTATGTGATTTCATTTTCGAAAGGTAGGTTTTTACTGAAAAAATAGGAATGAATAACAGATAATTTTTTGATAAAAATTGAAAGCCCGAACTATGAAAGATTCATAATTCGGACTTTGGGAAAATTGGATAAATTAATTTAATTCTTCTTTCTCCCTAAAATATCTTTTTTACCTTTTCGATCACCACCAAGGATTGGTTCGGGAACTGGAAATTCATACATCTCGTATTTGTGACTAAAAATTTTCTCTTGGTATTCCCAAACTCCATCTTTCAACTCATAACCCTCGTAAGTTCCATCTGGAATCCATGTTAAGTCTTCTCCTGGAAATGGACTGGGTTGTTGAGTCAAGTGGTCGAAAATTATCATCTCTAGATGCAGATCATAATTTAACTTCACGGAGGACTCAGCAGAGTAGTCTAGGACTAATCTAGATTGAGTGACGGTCGGTTCATTTTCCTTATTTTTTACAAAAACGGGAGAACCAAAAACTGGTTTTCCATTCTTGAATTTTAAAACATCAAGTATTTTTCTTTTAGAGAAAAATGATTTTCCATCAAAACCGAAGAGTAAATATTGCGGCCCTTCTGGAGATTCAAATTGGTAAATATTATAGTAAACTGCACCTAGCCATTGTTCCGAATTGAATTCTGTCGTTTCAATATTGACAGGGTTTCCAGGTCGATCTAAAAGTCGGTGCAATTTCAAATTAGCAGAATTCATTTGGATGGCTCCGTACTGGTGATAAGTATCTTTGTCCACATATAATTGCCAAGTGATAATTCTAAAAGTACTATCAGCTGGGTATAAAATTGAAATTGCTTTGAGTCGATCAAAATGGTAATTGAAAGAATTTTTATGTTTTAGTGCTTGAACTAATTTTGGAATAAATTTTTTGCAAGCCCCAAAACGATGCTCCGGCAAAGAGTCATTTACCATCAAAAACCCAAGTGCTCCAAGGGTATCTTCGGCAATTTTTATTTGATCAGAAGAAATTTTGTCCAAAGCTTGGGCTTTATTGATTTGTGCAAAAATTCCAAGAGAACATGACCAGCAAAAAACAAATATTAATAACTTTTTCATATAGGCACAGTTTATGCGTTTAGTAAGTCATATGACTTTATTGATAACGCAAATCTAGTTTTTAAAATTGCAAAATTTATAATTAGGATGTCGTAAAAGTTATTTTTTCCCCACATTTTCCCCTATGATTGTTTTTTAATTCCCCTCGGATTTTTTGATGATTGTTTCATAAACTTAACATTTTGGATATGCTCTTTAAGTCGCTTAAAAAGATGCTAATCTTGTTGCCGATGATGTTGTTGACATTTTTTGTAACAGGACAAGACACCCTTTTTACTTACCAATTTGGCAATGGGCTTGGAAGCTCATGTGCACCAGCTTCAGTAAAATTTTTCCCACAATCAAATTTATCTAATCCAATTTATAATTGGAAAGTAAATGGTATCTCATTCTCGAATCAAGCTGAACCGATTCGAGTTTTCCCTATTGGAGGAACCTTTAATATCTGTCTTGATTTGACTGATAATTCTGGGGGTGCTGAGAGTTATTGCGAGGAGATATTCATTTTCAATCCACCGACAGTCACCTTAGATAATGAAGTGGAAATAGGATGCAGTCCATTACCTGTTAGTTTTACTTTGACCTCGACTACAAATATAGACTCTGTGGTTTGGGATTTTGGTGATGGAACGGTAGTTAACCAAAATGGAAATGATTTGATGAGTATGACCTTTGATCACACATATATAACTTCAGGAAATTTCACTCCGATTATAACAGTTTTTGATGAAAATGGATGCGAGATTACGATCTCGGAGCCTAGTGCAGTTGAAGTAATTAATACACCTGCTCCAAGTTTTTCAGCTGATGAAACAATTGGTTGTACGGTACCTCATGTAGTTAATTTTACGAACACAACTGCGACGGGAAGCGACCTTACATTTTATTGGGATTTTGGAGTAGATGCAAGTTCAAATTCAACGGATATTAATCCAAGTTATACTTATACTTCCCTAGGATCTTATGATGTGACGTTAATTGTGACAAATACCAATACCCTGTGTGCAGATACCTTGGTTGTGGAAGATTTTATAAATATTGGAGAGTTTAATGGATTTCAATATGAGATTCTGGATAATGATGATTGTAGTTCGGTTCAAGTAGCTTTTAGTTTTTTTAGTGGTGTAAATATGCAATCGGTCAATTGGGACTTTGGTGATGGAAACTTTTCTACTCAACTGAACCCCGTTTATACTTATACGACGGCGGGATGTTTTACTCCTGTTTTGAGTATTGTGACTACCGATGGATGTAATTATACTGCTTCAGCTCCTGATTGTATTAATTCAAATGGACCTGTCAATATTGATTATACTGCTTCAGGAGATTTAAAAACTTGCGATCCAGTTGCAGGTACAGAAATTACATTCAATGGAATATCATCAGCAATGGCAAGTTCTTGGCTTTGGGATTTTGGCGGAATAGGAACTTCTACTCAACAAAATCCAACTTTAACTTTTACTGGATATGGGGCTTATCCGATAGAATTGACCGTAACTTTTTCTGATGGATGTGTGGAAAGCGTGATTAAAACTTCGGTAATTATTGAGCCATTACAAGCCGAGTTTAGTAGTAATGTGGTAGATGGTTGTGAAGATTTACAAGTCTTCTTTTATAACGAAACCAATGCAGTAGATTTTATCACTTCTTACGAATGGGATTTTGGAGGAGGAGTTGGATTAAATAATATTTCGAATCCTGTGGTCATATATTCTGATACAGGATCATATGATGTTTCTTTAATTGTTGAAACGGTAAGTGGTTGTATTGATACTATATTGATTGAAAATTATATCCAAGTTGGTTTTCCATCGGTTTCAGGGTTTTCAGCCGATCTATTAGTTTCATGCTTGGAAGATGAAATTCAATTTACCAGCGAGTCAGGACAATACGTAGATGAGTGGGAATGGTATTTTGGAGATGGAGGACAGTCTTCTGAACAAGATCCACAGCATGAATATACGGATACTGGATTTTTTGATTTGACTTTGATTACCTTTTTCCATGGTTGTCCAGATACATTATTGGTAGAAGATTATATTTATATCAATGCTCCAAAAGCAGAATTTAGTTTTGACCAAGATTGTAGCACGCCTGGGGAGATTCAATTTAATGATGAATCGGCTGGTGCAGAGACATGGGCATGGAGTTTTGGAGATGGAGCTACTTCTAATATTCCTAATCCAACTCACGCTTATGCTGACAATGGTTCCTATCTAGTAACTTTGATAGTTTCCAATTCTCAAACGGGTTGTGAACATTCAGAATCCATGACAATTAATGTAACGAGTTCTGTTCCTGAATTTACTTTAAGTGATTTAGATATATGTGCAGGTGATACTATCTCTGTGGTAAATAACTCCATCGGAGCCGATACTTATTCTTGGACTTTTCCATTTGGGGTAGGAATGATTACAGATCAATTTCATGATCCTGATCCAGATTTTTATTTTCCAGCTCCAGGAGCTTATTTTGGTTTTTGTTTAACGATATCTGACGGGAGTAGTTGTGCTAATACTTTTTGTTTTACCGATACTGTTTTCGTTTCTGGTTCGGTTTCAGATTTTGCGATTGACGATGCGGAAGGTTGTTCACCACATACGGTGAATTTCACGAATTCCGCTTCTGGAATAAATAGTAATATTGTTAATTACTCATGGGACTTTGGAGATTTTACGACTTCAACTGACCCAAATCCAACTCATATTTATACTGATTTAGGATACCACTCAGTAGGTTTGGTAGTTGAAAATGAAGCAGGATGTTTAGATGAATTAATCATGGATTCTTTAATTTTTGTTGATGAAATTGAACCATTTTTTATTCCTCAAGTGGCCGACTGTGCTTCTCAATCGGTAGATTTTGCTAATGCATCTACCTCTTATGATAATAACTTAACTTACTTATGGGACTTTGGCGATGGAAATACTTCGACTGATGTAAGCCCGAGTCATTCCTATACTTTGACAGGAGATTATTTAGTTTGTTTGACTGCTACGAATACTTCTGGCTGCTCAGAGCAAATTTGCGATAATCTTAATTTTCAACCTTTAGTAGTTGGTTTTTCAGCAGAGAATACTTATAAATCATGTCCTGTTCCACCATTAGTTTCCAACTTTACAGACCTTTCAACGAATGCCTCTTCTTGGTTTTGGGATTTTGGAGATGGTGCAAATTCAGGTTTACAAAATCCATCACATTCTTATAATCAAACAGGTGATTATACCGTTTGTTTGACCGTAACCAGCGAGGTAGGATGTTCTGAAACAGAATGTAAAACAGATTATATTATTGTTGATGGGCCATCTGGAACCTTTACTGCGGATGTAGTTTCGGGCTGTTCAGATCTAGAAGTTCAGTTTATCGTACAAAGTCAAAATGCTTATAGATATACGTTTGATTTCGGTGATGGATTTGTGATTGACTCCTTGGCGAGTGGTGACTCTGATACGATGACTTATACTTATACTAATGGAGGAACATATTCTCCGCTAGTTCTGGTGGAAGATGTTTCAGGTTGTCAAATACCAGTTTTTGGATCATCAATTTATGTGGAAGATATCATCACAGATTTTGCATCCACGATCAATGAGGTTTGCGAAGATGCAAATACACCAATAGATTTTGTAGTAGCTTTTACTGATCCAAGTACAGTTATTTCGGTGAACTGGGAATTTACAGGAAGTAATACACCAACTGCAACTGAAACTAATCCAACAGGAATTATTTATGATCAGCCTGGTTATTATGATGTGATTTTTAATGCCAATACTACTTTTTGTCAAACGACGATTACAAAAGATAGTTTTATTTATGTTCATCCAAAACCAGTTACCAATTTTACCGTAACTCCTTCGATTGCTTGTAATTTTGAAACTTTGAGTTTTCAAGATCAATCTTCTGTTGTTGGAGACAGCATCATTAGTTGGAATTGGACAGTAGATAACAATGTATTTACGGATGCTAATTTTATGTATCAATTTACAAGTGCAGGAGACTATGTTGTGACTTTAGAAACAACTTCTGGTTTTGGCTGTGTTTCAAATTTCGAACAAACTGTTACGATATTTGCATCTCCAGAAGTGAATGCTAGCGAAAGTGTTTTCTTATGTTCTGGCGAGAATGCAGCATTACTTGCGACGATTCAAACGGCCGATCCAGTCAATTATTTATGGACACCAGCAACTGGATTATCTTGTACAGATTGCCCAAATCCAATTGCGGATCCATCAATCACGACTCAATATTTTGTGACCGCAACTTCTGTAAACGGCTGTGCATCAATTGACTCTGTCCTCGTGGAAGTTTCAACTTTACCACCATTAGAAATTAATACTTCTCCAGATGTATCGATTTGCGAAGGAGATAATACCAATTTGACCTCAAGTACAAATCAGACTGCCACGAGTTATGATTGGGATACTGCCCAATCAGGATTAAGTTGTTATAACTGTGCTGATCCAATTGCGAATCCAACCACCACGACAACTTACACGGTTACCGTTGTAACTTCAGAAGGTTGCTCAGGAAGTAATTCAGTTACGGTGGAAGTGATAGAAGCGGTAGATTTAATTGATGTCGATCCAATTATTTGTGTAGGTGAATCAACTCAATTAGAAGTGTCGATTGGAAATAATATTACTTGGACTCCAGCGATAGGATTGAGTTGTACTAATTGTCCTAATCCAATTGCTTCACCAACATCAACGATAACTTATACCGTTACTGCTTTGCTACAAGATCAATGTATCCAAACGGATGAAGTAACTGTTTTTGTTTTTACGGAATCAGACGTGTATGCAGGGGAGGATGTCACTATTTGTGTAGGATTTCCAGTTACGATAAATGGAAGCTATACATCGGGAACTTCTGAGTGGATTTTCAATGGCCAAGTGCTAGCTTCTAATACTCCAACTCCAACTATTTCTCCAACTCAAACAGGGTACTATATTTTGCAGGTGACTAACGGAAATTGCGTTTTATCAGATACTCTAATTATTGAAGTGAGAGATAAAGTAGATATTGTTGTAGAGGATGTTATCATTTGTGAAGGCGATACTGCTTTCCTTTTTATAACTGGAGATGCAGATACTTTTGAATGGATAGATGCTCCAGGAATTAGTGATTCTACGAGCGATTCACCTTATGTAGTTCCAACTGAAACAACTATTTATACGGTAATTGGCTCGTATGGAAATTGTGAAGCTGATATTGAATTGATAACAGTTGAAGTACTTCCTATCCCAAATATTAATCTTCCTTTGGTTGAATATTTTTCAGAAGGAGAGGAGGTACAATTAGATGCAGGTGTCACCAATGGAAATAATTTCACTTACGCTTGGTCTCCGCCGCTTGGATTATCATGTACAGATTGTCCTGATCCACAGGTATCTCCGGAAGAAGACATTACTGAGTTAGGTTGCTTAGATTCCGCTTCGATTTTTTTAAAGAAAATATTTATTTGTAACGCTGATTTGGTAATTGTACCGAATGCATTTACACCAAATGGAGATGGGAATAATGACCGATTCAATGTAAGAAGTAAACTCGAAATTGGAATGGTTAGAATTTATAATCGATGGGGAGAAATCGTTTTCGAAAATGTTGGTGGCAACCAAGGCTGGGATGGGAGCTACAAAGGCCAGAGATTAAACAGAGATGTTTTTATATACTACATCGAAGCCACTTGCGAATTTAGTGGAAAAACGATTGTCAAAACTGGGGATGTTACCCTGATTAGATAGGTTGTTATTGAGTGATAAATTATGGGTGAGAAACGATGAGTATGGCTCGTCAAAAACTCATCATTCATGTTGATCACTAAAATAATCTTCTTAGATAGATTTTAATTTTTATGAAAAATTATAAAAAATATTTTTATGAAAAATATTTGTAAATGTATTGTTATGACTTTTGTCTCTTTAACTTTTTTTGGAAAAAAAGCAAAGGCACAAGATCCACACTTTTCACAATTTTATAATGCTCCAATGCAATTGAATCCTGCTTTGTCAGGTCTGCTGCAAGGAGATATCAGAGCGGTGGCTAACTATAGATCTCAATGGAGTTCTATTTCAACTCCGTTCCAAACCATGTCTGCTTCTGTTGATTTGAATGTCTTAAATCGATTGACTAAAAAAGATCTTTTTGGTGTTGGTTTTTTCGTATTGAACGATGTTGCCGGAGAAGCCAGTTTGAAAAATACCCAAGTTGGAATGTCTGTCGCCTACAATAAAGATATGAATGGAAAAGGAAACCACTTCGTAGGAGTTGGTGCTCAATATCTATTTGTTCAGCAGTCTTTAGATTTTACTAAACTACTTTTTGAAAGTCAATTCAATGGAGAATTTATTGATCCAGATATTAGTAGTGGGGAAAACTTTGCAATGGATAATTTTAATTATTTCGATTTTACGGCAGGAATTTCTTGGGCATATCGTCCGAACCGTAATAAAAGTCTTTATGCTGGAGGATCATTATCTCATTTGAATCAACCTAAAATAAGTTTCTTCGATGAGATGAACGAACGATTGAGAATGAAATATACTTTTTACGCAGGAGCTGATTTTAAAGTAAGTCGAAATATTTCATTTATTCCAAGAGCAGTTGTACTGATGCAAGGAATTGCAAAAGAAATAAATGTGGGCGGTTTGATAAAGTTTAATGTGGGCGACAATCGAGGTGCAGATGATAAAACTTCCATTTATTTTGGAACGATGCATCGCTGGAAAGATGCTCAGGTAATTATTATGCGCTACGATTATGGAAATGTTGGATTTAGTTTTAGTTACGATCTCAATATTTCAGAGTTAAATATTTCTTCGAAGGGGAGAGGAGCGGTGGAGTTAGCGATCATCTATTCCAGTAATATTTTTGACAGCAAGAGAAGAGATAAAATCTTGTGTCCCAAGTTTTAAACAAAAATTAAGAAATATATCTTTTGTCATTTTTATTGACAAACAATCATCTTTCGCGCATGCTGTTTTCAGCATGCGTTTTTTTTTTGTCAAAAGTATTCCCTGTTGTTTAGATGATTTATCACATTTAAAGTGTTGATAATCAATGTTCTATGAAGTTGTAGGTGAAAAAGGTACGATGTGGAACATTAATTGATTATTACATTAGTTAACGATTAAAAAATAACTCACCCGTATTGGCTTCCAAATTTTTCCTAGTTCATTATTCCTAGGTAATAGTATTTTCTCTCAAAGATTTTTATCAAAACTTTATAATTTTTAGCTTTTAAAAATCACGTATTGATGAAAAAGAAATTGATTCTAGTTATAGAAGATCACGCAAGTTTAAGAATGGTAGAAGGGTTTTTTTTGGGAAAGTACTTTGATGTAGTGACCAAAGAAGATGGATTAGGAGGCATCATTTGGATGAGCAAAGGTAATATTCCTGATTTAGTTGTGTTGGATTTGATGATGCCAAGACTGAATGGTATAGAGTTTTTAATCAACCTTAAAAGTAGTGGGATCTTCCGAAATATTCCAGTAATTGTAGTTTCTGGAGATGAAGACAAAGGTATTATAAATCAATGTTATGATCTTGGTATTGCAAATTATTTAGTTAAACCGTTTAGTCCAAAAAATCTTTGCGAGAAAATTCATGAGGTTTTATTAGCGCATAATCAGCCAGAAATAAATGCAACTCTTTTAGTAGATTTAGAGTGATTATTTTTTTAAGAATAATCTCATGATTAATGCTGTCAATGAACTTAAACTCGAATACAATTAAACATAAAAAAAATGGTAGCTCAAGTTACTTTTACGAGTACTAAATCTATTTTTCTAATTGGTTTTGAAAAGACTTTTGACTTGATGGTCGATCAGTTAGAAAATGAATTTGGAACAACTGACTTTTTTGAATTTGCAGAACAAACTGATTTTGGTAAATGGTGTCAATTGAATTCACATGTTTATGATAAGAAAGAGTTGCCAATTGCGATTTTATTGAATTATGACTTTTTATTAAAAAATAATTTTAAAGTACTTCAAAAAATTAAGGAGAGTCCAAGATTAAAATTTGTACCAATCATTTGTATTGATAATGGAGAGAATAAATTTAAAGCGAAGGATGGATTACGTCGAGGAATTGATGATTGTTATTCAGGATATATTGAATGGGGAGGATTGAGGAAAAGAGTTTCTTTTCTCAATACCTATAAACCATTTATGGCGGAGGAACAGAAAAAAGGGAAGGAATCCAAAGGATTTAAAATGCCCTATTGGAAACGGGCTTTTGATATTATTTTTTCATTGGGAGTATTGATTATTTTGAGTCCTCTTTTGATTTTAGTAGGAGTATTGATTAAATTAGAATCAAAAGGGCCATTTATTTATAAATCAAAAAGAGCTGGAACTGGATTTCAAATTTTTGATTTTTTGAAATTTAGATCGATGGCTGATGGAGCAGATAAAAAAATACAAGAACTCGCTCACCTCAATAAATATAATGGAAACGATTCAGATGGATCTTCTTTTGTCAAACTTAAAAAGGATCCACGGGTAACTCGTATCGGAAAAATTATCAGGAAATTAAGTATAGATGAATTACCGCAGATGCTCAATGTTCTGAAAGGAGAGATGTCTGTTGTGGGTAATCGCCCTTTGCCACTTTATGAAGCAGATCAATTGACCAACGATCAATGGGCTACTCGATTTTTAGCACCTGCTGGGATTACTGGTTGGTGGCAAATTAATAAACAAGTCGCTAAGGAATTACCTGAATCAGAAAGGATGAGATTGGATATTGAGTATGCGGAGAACTTCTCGATTTGGTTTGATTTGAAAATTATTTTAAAAACTATTCCTGCGATGATTCAGAAAGATGAGTCGTGATTAATGGTGAATGATTTTGCAATAGTGATTTTGCAGGATTTGTCTAAGAATCAAAAAAAATAGGTTCTCCTAAAGAAAGGAAAACCTATTTTTTTACAAATAATTAATACTCAGTAGTTTACGAAGCGGTGTTAACCATTCACAATTAACCATTACTTCCTCCGTTTTTTATTATTTTTATAATCCATAAAAATAAATTCCCCCAATCCTTGCAACGAACTATAAAATGCTTTCCCATTATTCGCCTTCGTGAATTGATCCACAAACTGCATCAAATATGGATCCCGTGCAATCATAAAAGTCGTAATTGGAATATCTAATTTTTTACATTTAGTTGCTAAATTAAGCGTCCGATTGACAATCTTTCGATCCAAGCCGAAACTATTTTTATAATATTTTTTTCCTTTTTTGATACACGTTGGTTTCCCATCGGTGATCATAAAAATCTGTTTATTCGGATTTCGTCGTCGTCGGAGCAAGTCCATCGCGAGTTCCATTCCAGCAACGGTATTTGTATGGTAAGGGCCAACTTCGAGGTAAGGAAGGTCTTTAATTTGGATTTGCCAAGCATCATTTCCAAACACAATAATGTCCAAAGTATCTTTTGCATATCGAGTCGTGATGAGTTCAGCCAAAGCCATCGCAACTTTTTTTGCAGGCGTAATTCTATCCTCTCCATACAAAATCATCGAGTGCGAAATATCAATCATCAAAACCGTACTCATCTGACTTTGGTAATAAGTTTCTTGAACTTCTAAGTCATCATGCGTTAATTTGAATTCATCAATTCCATGATTGAGTTGAGCATTTTTGAGCGATTCAGACATCGCAATATTTTCTAAACTATCTCCAAATTCGTAAGGACGCATGTCTGCGGTGTGCTCATCACCCTTGCCTGTATGGCGAGTATTATGCTTTCCGTCTTTCGATTTTTTTACTTGATCAAAAATATCATCCAACGCTTTTTGGCGCATTGAAATTTCCATTTTTGCTGTAATGGTGAAGCTTTCATTTTGCTCGTCAGGATTTTGAATATATCCTTTGTCGATCAAGTCTTGGATGAAATCAGCCATCCCATAATTCTCATCCGTAATTTTATATTCCTTATCCAATTGCGTCAACCAACTCAACGCCTCGCTTACATTCCCAGAAGTGTACACTAACATTTCTTGAAATAATTTGAGTAATTGGTCAAAAATGGTTCCTTCATTTTCAGGAATAAAATCAGAAAATCTCCAGCCGATCATAAGTTTTTTTTTTGAGTAAAAAGTTATGAACAATGAGTGATGAATTTTGATGATCAGAACTCATCATTTATCACTCATCGTTCATCACAATATTGAGCAACTATCCATCAATTTTAAATAATCAGGACGATCTGCAGCATATTTGTGAATATAATATTGTGTGATATTTCCTTTATAAATAATGAAAATCCCGGGCATTTGGGTAGAATCCCCCAATTGTTTTGCTTTTTCTAATTTATGAATATTATTTTCTTTTGAGAAACCACGGATCCAAGTTTGTAATCCATACAATTGTGAAAAGCTACCCTTGGTCAGTCTGAAGGCAGTATAAAAGATACAATCAGGATCACTAATATGAACGCTGTCTCCTAAGCCAAAATTATTAAGATATTTTTCAGCAATTTCATTCTCAGCCATGTGTACAAAAGCGATTTGGAAATTTTTCTCAATAATCTCATTTTTTAATTTTGATAGATCAGCCATGGCTTCTTTACAAAATACGCAGCCAAAATGTCTTAAGAAAACCAACAGAACAGGTTTTTCATCAGAAAGCATTTTCAAATTGGAGTTGGTATTAGTAGTCATCTCCGATGAAATACGTAAATCAATATTTGCCGAAATCATTCAATGTATGTTTGCGAAAGAAGTAAAAGATTATGTCAAAAATAATTTCTTATAAACCTTTTAACTCTTCTAGTTTTTTAAAAATCTTTCTTTAGGCAAATTTATGAATATTAACAAGACAACTTCAAAATTGTTCGGGAAAAATAAGTTTTAAAAATGTTTCTTTCAGGTGGTTTTAAGAGAAAATATAGCTACTTACCATAGATAAAGAATATTCAAGAAGACTTAATGCGGCAAGTTGTAAACTGATTTTAATTTTATACCATATTGAAATACTTAGTTTTTTAGCTAGGTGATTTACGTGTCCTACGTGATGAGAAAGTTATTTTTTTTAAGAGCCTTAATTAAATCTTTAAAATTTAAAGAGGATTAATTTTTCTCGCTCTTCACTAGCTTTTATTTTTTTACCACATAGGACACATAGCCCTATTGTTTATGGGAAAGTTTTTCGGAGAAAAATTAAAAACTATGTGTTCTATGTGGTAAAAAAGTAAATTCAGTCGAAACTTTGTTTTACTTATTTTCAATACTTATTGAAATGATTAAGTAAGTTCTTGGTCACAATTAAACACAAGTTATTTTGAGGTTGTTTTTTTATTAGCCGAGGCAAAAAACGTAGGCAACCTTTAGATTGACGAGGATTTTTAACGAAGGAAGATGAAAAAAGAGGGCAAAATAAATGTGATTTAATTGTGACCGAGAACTTATGTAGTAAAAAACTACAAAGGATTGATTGAAAATAAATCGTGTCTTGCTGGCAAAAGAATTAGTACGCTGCAAGTACGAAGAAGAAATAAAAAAAACCCTAGCCTTTAGAAAAGGCTAGGGTTTTAAATTTTTTATCAAAAATGAAAATTATGAAAGTTTCATTTTTTCAAAAGTCTTCATCACAGATTTTACTGCATCAGCAGATTTGTGAAGCGACTTCATCTCAGTTTTGTTCAGTTTTAATTCGATCTTTTGGGTAATCCCATTTTTTCCTAATTTTACTGGAACACCTAAGAAAATATCTTTCAAACCATACTCCCCAGTCAATCTTACGCAACAAGGAAAAATACGATTATCATCTTTTACGATAGATTCTACCATTTGAGCAGCAGCAGCACCTGGTGCATACCAAGCAGAAGTTCCCATTAATTTAACGAGTTCTCCACCACCTTTTTTAGTTCTTTCAACGATTGCTTTAAGTTTATCCTTATCAATCATTTCCGTTACTGGAATACCTGCAACTGTTGTATATCTTGGAAGAGGAACCATAGTGTCACCATGTCCACCCATCAATACCGCTTGTAAATCTTTTGGAGAAACATTTAATTCTTCTGCCAAAAATGCTCGGTAACGTGCAGTATCTAAAATACCCGCCATACCCATAACTCTCGATGCATCCAAGCCAGAAGCTTTCCATGCAGCATAAGTCATCACATCTAGCGGATTAGAAACCACAATAATGATCGGTTTTTTTGAATACTTCATGATCGACTTCGTTACAGAAGCTACGATTTTTGCATTCGTTGAAATCAAATCATCTCTGCTCATTCCCGGCTTACGAGGAATACCAGCTGTGATGACCACGATGTCAGAATTTTTTGTGTCTTTGTAATCATCAGTACCACGAACCATGGTGCTGTAATAATCGATAGGTGCTTGTTCCCAAGTGTCGAGAGCTTTACCTTTGGCGAAGTCGCCTCTAATGTCAAGAAGTACTACTTCTTTAACAATGTCTTTGTGAGCAAGTACATTGGCAACAGTTGCACCAACATTTCCAGCTCCAACTACAGTCACTTTACTCATTTGTTATCCAGATTTGTGATTAAAAAAAATATTAAGATATGATAGCCATCATACGACGGAAGTCCAAATTCGGTGCAAAAGTAGGAATTTTTTTAGTAGCAGTCATTCAACTGACTAAATTTTACTGGAGGTATTAGTAATTTTTTTTAATTTTGTGCAAATTAATTTTCTCAAAAAATTACAACCAATAAATATGAAAAAGATTTTATTTATTTTATTTACGATTTCTGCATTGTTTTCTATGGATACGATTGCGCAAAATGGTTTTTGTGGGATGACGATAGACGAACAGATTATCATTAAAGAAAGGATGATGCAGAATCGTGCCAACGCAGGCAATTCGGTTCAAGTGAGAACTGGAGTCATTTGGGTGCCCATTCAATTTCATATTTTGGAAGATAATGATGGAGGAAATCGAGTAGATGCTATAAAAATTTTAGAAATGCTATGTGCATTGAATGAAGATTACTTCGATCAAGATATTCAGTTTTATATGAAAGATGCTTTTAATTTTGTTAAAAGCACATCTGTCAATGCTAATCCAAATGTAGGTGGGGCAAACAGTAATCCTTTTGCTCAAAATGTAATGGTTGGGCAAAAAGTATTGGGTGCAATTAACATTTTTATTACAAAAGATATTCCTGGTGATTTTGGAACAACTTTAGGGTTTTACTCTCCTCCATTCGATTGGTTGGTATTAAGAAGAAGTGTGGTAAGTGGACCAGGAGTGGAAACGTTGACTCACGAGTTGGGACATTTTTTTACGCTTGCTCACCCATTTTTAGGTTGGGATGGTGAACCATGGGAAGAAGACGTTCATGGAAACCCTGCTCCAATTAATTCTCCAGGTGGCCCTAAAACAGAATTAGTGAATGGTAGTAACTGTACTTTTGCAGCGGACGGATTTTGTGATACGAAACCAAATTATTTGTTTGGTTTCTCTTGGGCAAATTGTGATTATACTGGAAATTGTTTAGATCCTAATAGCGAAGCAGTTGCGCCGGGTGTTCAAGAAGCAAACTATATGGCATATTTCACAGGTTGTGCTTCTGAGTTCACTCCTGAGCAAAAAGCAGCAATTGCGAATGATTTGGCTAATCGTCCTGGTTTAAACTCTACCTTAGATCCAGATATTACTCCATTTACAGAGACAGTTACTCAAAATTTTCCTATCAACGGGGAAACAACTCCGCTGTATAATATTGTAGGATTTGATTGGGAACCCGTTGCAGGTGCGACTTCATATCTTGTAGAAGTGGATAGACAACCAACTTTCTCTTTTGATCCTACTGTCAAATTTGTTAGTGGTGGAACCTATATTGAATTTGAAGATGTATTTGATTCTAACAAAACTTACTATTGGAGAGTAAAGCCACTTAAACAAGGAAATGTATGTACAGGAGAGGTAGTTTCGACAAGTTTTAAAACAAGTACAGTTACAGGAGTTCGTGAAATCAAAGAAGTATTGAATCATTCTATTTCTCCAAATCCAATTAGTGCTGGCGAAACTTTAAATATCAGGATTGAAACAAATGAAGCATTTGATGCAGTTATCAATGTGTATAATTTGTCTGGTCAGAAAATCAAAGAAGTGAATACTACTTTTGATTATGGAACAACGAATCACCAACTTTCAGTTAGTGATTTGAGTGAAGGAATGTATATCATTTCTATCGAATCTGAAAATGGAGTATTGACTGAGAAAGTTGTAGTGACTCGATAATTTTTGATTTTTTATAGAAAAGAAATATAAGTCATCCCGAATTTTCAAATTGAAAATTCGGGATTTTTTTTTCATGGAAGGAATAGAACTTACTGTTGAATTGTTTTCGCTTCGCTAATTGTTGAACTGTTTCCCAAAAGATTAAAGAACCTATTTAATTTATTCCATCTTGGGATTAGCAGTTTAACAATTAGTGAAGCGAAAGCAGTTTAACAGTCGAAAAAATGCTTGATACTTTCTCTAAGATTAAGATAAAAAGGACTCCTTCAATATTTGAGATGGCTCCTATTTTTTGTGGAAAAAACTTCCCGAAATTTTTCACTTCAATTTTCATTTTTATTTTAATTTCCATTACTTTTGCACCTTTAAATTTGAATCATTTTAACATCGAAAAAGTCCTCATATGAATTTACATGAATATCAAGGAAAAGAATTATTGAAAAGTTATGGTATCGAGATCCAAGAAGGAATCGTTGCTGAAACTGTAGATGCTGCAGTTGCTGCTTACAATAAGATTTCAGAAGAAACAGGAACTAAGTTCGCCGTAGTTAAAGCGCAAATCCACGCAGGTGGACGTGGGAAAGGTGGAGGAGTAAAAGTAGTTAAGAGCTTAGAAGATGCTAAAGAAACTGCTGGAAGTATCTTGGGTATGATGTTAAAAACACCTCAAACTCCAGGTGGATTGGAAGGGGAAGGAAAATTAGTTCGAAAGGTATTGATTGCAGAAGATGCATACCGACCTAATTTTGATGAGTGTAAAGAATTTTATATTTCTATTTTGTTTGATCGAGGTTCTCGAAAGAATGTGATTATCTATTCTACTGAAGGTGGGATGGATATCGAAGCGGTGGCAGAAGAGACCCCAGAATTAGTTCACAAAGAATTCATCGATCCGACTTTAGGATTGCAGGGATACCAATTGCGAAAAGTAGCTTTCAATTTAGGTTTGAGTGGTTTAGCATTTAAAAATATGACTAAATTCATTTCTAATTTATACAAAGCATTTTTAGGTTCTGATTCTTCTATGTTCGAAATTAATCCTTGTATCAGAACTGCTGATGATCGAATCGTAGCAGTTGATTGCAAAGTTGCTTTGGATGAGAATGCATTATATAGACACAAAGATTTGGCAGTATTAAGAGATACGGACGAAGAAGATCCAACTGAAGTGGAAGCTAAGAGTTATGGTTTAAACTTTGTCAATTTGGACGGGAATGTAGGTTGCATGGTAAATGGTGCAGGATTGGCAATGGCAACTATGGACATTATTAAATTGTCTGGTGGAGAGCCTGCTAACTTCCTAGATGTAGGAGGAACCGCTGATGCAGAACGAGTGGAACAAGCTTTTAGAATCATCTTAAAAGATCCTAAAGTAAAAGCAATCTTGATTAATATTTTTGGAGGTATCGTTCGATGTGATCGAGTTGCTCAAGGAGTTGTGGATGCATACAAAAATATGGGTAACATTACTGTGCCAATCATAGTTAGACTTCAAGGAACGAATGCTGACATTGCTAAAAAGATTATTGATGACTCAGGTTTAGAAGTTCACTCTGCAATTCTTTTGCAGGAAGCTGCTGACTTAGTGAAGAAAGTTATTAGTGGTTAATTTTTAATGGTTAACGATTAATGGTGAATGGTTAATTCTCGTTTTGTACGACTTAACTTTTTTCCAATAAAAAATATAAAACCCTTTCCATTCAATTGGAAAGGGTTTTTTCATTTCAATAACTAAAAACAAAAAGAGGTGTTAGCGCTCCAAGCGCTAACACCTCTCTTATAGAAAAAAAACTCGTTCCATTTAAATTGAAACGAGTTTTTCTCAGCTAGTCAGATTAACCATTCACAGTTAACCATTTACCATTATTAAGAAACAATTATTTAAACGGGTTACTCCATTTTACGTTAGTGATGAATTGCTCATCAGTTAAAGTTTTAAGATAAGCAACCAATGCTTGTTTTTCAGTCTCGGTCAAACCTAATTTCTTAGGTTCGCCATTTCCATTAGTCAATCTCCAATCCAAATTTGGGTGAGGTTGAACACCATCATTATAATGATCGACCACTTGTTCCAAAGTTTCAAATTGTCCATCATGCATGAATGGTTCAGTCAAAGCAACATTTCTCAAAGAAGGAATTCGGAAACGACCATTACCAGCACCTTCGTCAGCATAATCCATCGCTAAACCAATGTTAGCCTCACTTCCATAATAGAAATTAACGTTTCGGTGGCAATTATCACAACCATTATCAGCTGATTCAAAAAGGTCTTTACCCATTTTTTCCAAAGCGGTAAAATTAGCCCAATCGTTATTAAATCCTTGGTCAAATTTTGATTGAGAACATTCCATAGAACGTAAAAATTGAGATAATGCTTTAGAAACTTTTTCATGTGTAACTTCCGCAGAACCAAATGCTTTTTCGAAAAGAGCAGGGTAGTAATCTACTTTTGAAAGTTTAGTTGCAAGGTGATCTAAGTTTTCCAATCCCATTTCTAAATGGTTTCCAATTGGTTGTAATACCTGCTCCTCTAAAGCAATATTTTGACCAGTCCAAGTTAACGTAGCTGCAAATCTTGGATTTACAAGTGACAAAGTATTTCGAGTAGACAAATTCCCTTCAAATCCTGGACTAAATTTTTTGCCATCACTAAATGCTTTGGATTGAATATGGCAAGTTCCACAAGAGACCGTATTATTCAATGATAACTTCGTATCATAAAATAATACTCGACCTAGCGTAGCACCTGCATCTGTTCTTTTATTATCGTTGGGTTCATTATTAAAGGAAGCGATTCCATTGAAATGATCAGGGAAGTTTTCTCCGGTGTAGCTAAATTCTATTGCTGGAAGGTCTAATTCAGGCGCTTGGTAACCAACATCAGTTCCATTTTTTTGGCAACTAGTGAATAAGGTTCCTGAAAATCCTAAAACCAAAAAGAAGAAGATAATTTTTTTCATAGCTGAAAAGGTTTTAATGGATGAAAATATATTTTACAATATCATGATAAATCTTTCGAAAACAAAGCAATCATTAGGTTTTAATGTAATACATTCGGATGCTGTTGGCATTTTAACAGTTCCTAAAATCGATAATTAAGAAACATTGCTAACGGTGGTCTAAGTTTTAAATTTACAGTATCTGGTAAATCTTGAAAATCATCGTTGTTACTCCCGTTGGTTTTAAATTTATACTTAGAAAATGTCTAAACTAAGTTCCGTAGAAATAAAAATACGATCATTAATGAAATATTGAATTCCCATCGGAATCCCAAAACCTACACTTACTTCTTTATAAAATTCTGTATACGTCTGTTCCTATAAATTAATTCTACCCCCAAAGAAAGCATTATTTCTAGTTCTTTCTTGAAGCTCACTCCTGAAAAACCAATCGCAACCTAAGGTCAATTTTACTTTTTTCAAATCAACTATATTTTTCTGAATACCAAAATGAAAGGCATGAAAGCGTAATTTATCTTCTTCGATTAATGTCCCAGAAAAAGTGGAAGAGGTCGTATCATTTCTCAAAAAATGATGATAACCCAATCCAAATCTTAGCGCTAATCTTGGGAAAACGAAATGCCGATAAGTCAATACCGATAATTGATCGGGGAATGGATTAGTTATTTCATCAGTTACTTTTTTTAAATTTTTTTTATTTAAAACCGCATTTACATTCAGTCCAAGATCATTTTTGAAATTGGATTCTTCTTGTTGAGAAAACAAGGAAAAGCTAATCAGCAACAATAAGATTAAGTGTATAATTTTTTTCAAAATTTTAAATTAAAAAGTAAAGCAATAGGTTGCTGAAATCTAAAGGACATCTTTTCTGAGTCCTTTTGCAAAGAATTAAATTCACTAGTTTCAAGCGGTACAGAAGAAAATGGACTCTCTAATTCAAGATCAAAAAATACATAAGATGCAATCATATTGGTTTCTGTGGAAAATGAAATCCTAGAATTGACTTGCCAACGAAAACCTAAATGTGGCACCAATCCAATTTCCTTTTCCCGATTGATGTGTGTATAATTTCCTTCAAAAAAAAAGTTCATATCTTCTAGATCAATAAATGCTTTATATTTTTGAAAAGAAAACAACACATCTGCCCCTAGGTAAAATTTTACTTTATTAGACAAGTGATGATATTTTTGGAAACCAGTTCTCAAGTAATATCCTTTTTTTGATTCAGATTGATCGCCTCCAAATACAGCTGCAAAATCCTCTTCACTTTTTTTAGTATAAAAACTAACCCCAACCTGCCAAGCAAAATTTTTATTGAAATATCGTCGGTAGGCAATAATTGATTCAACCGGAGCTTGGTACCCAATAAGATGATCATCTATCCTTTTTGACAAAATAAGATCATTGACAAAAAAGTTAATATTGACGCTCCATTCATTTTTTAAAATACCATTTTCACTTTGCGTAAAAGCAATGTTATAAAAACCAATAATGAAAAATAATAGGAGGAAAAATTGTTTCATAATTTAAAATTGAACGACCAAAAGCAATGCATTTGGAATAGTTATATTGCCACCAAAGGTTTTAAACTTTCTGGAAGATGATCCAGGAAAAGGATTTGGAAAAATTATATCAAAGTTAGAATCGAAAGAAGTTTTTTGATAATACAAGTTAAAAGCAGCTTCTGTTTGCAAAAACAAGTGTGGCGTCAGTTGAAGTTGAATTCCCAAAAGTGGAGACACTCCAAAGGATTTAGATTCATTATTAAAACTATTATTGTTATTGTCATCAAACTTGGAAGCAGCAAATTTTATATCAAACCCAGAATTAATTTGCCATCTCTTCGAAATCTGTTTTTGTCTTTCAAAACCCATCCGCATTCGCAGAGAACTTTGAAAAAGTTTATCGTCAGAATTATCATTGGAGACTTCTTTTTTTATATCTCCTCCAATTCCAAATCGAAAAGCTCGATTATTTTTAATGCTTTTAAGAATAAAAATGTAGGGAGCATCTAAAAAAGAATTTGCATTTGGTTTAAATAAATTCCTAAATAACGGACTGAGATCTGTTCCGATTTGGTGTTGGAAAGGTTCATTAGACTTTTTAACTTCATCACTTTGTCCCCACAAAACCGCAGATAGAAAAATCAAACAAATTAAACTCGATAGTTTTTTCATTTTTTTGTATTAAAATCTGATCACAAAAAATAACGCTGTTGGCAATCCGAAATTCAAATCATTTCGGCTGTTGGTATCATCTTCGTTAAATTCTGTATTGAGTGAAAAGTTTTTCTTTTCATTGGTAATTGAATGTTTGTAATACAAACTTCCTTCGGTCATCAAGCTGATGTGAGAGTTGATGAAAAATTGGATTCCTAAGATCGGGCCTCCACCTACTGTGGTGATTCGAGTAGAAGTTTCGACTCTTTCAAAGTTGTCAGAAACAGAGGAGTTAAATTGGTTACCTGCAACGATATCCATCCCTGAATAGAATGCCCACCGTTTGGTAATTTTTTTATTCCATTCGTATCCTATTCTAATATTGAAGCTATTATTATTGGTCGTCCGATTTCCGTTGCCATCCGTGTCTTCATCAATCTGACTGAAATTTCCGCCCAGTCCAAGCCGTAGTGCCTTGCCACCAAAATGATATTTATAAGTAATCATGTAGTCGCCAATGGTAGCATCATTACTATTCAGACTAATAAATTCATTGACGAACGAAGTGGCATTGAGGCCTACTTCACTATATTTTCCCTGGTCGTGCTCGCCTTGAGAATCACTATCATTATTTTGAGAAAAAATATTTTGAGAAAAAATCAAAAAAGAGATTAAGAGGAGTATAGGCTTTTTCATAATTTATAATTCAGCATTATGTTTTGAATAAGGAATGCGAATAAAATAGATTCAGAATTTTCGGTTGCTTATTTTGTTCTTAGTTTTTGCT
>Ga0209712_10000810_pt1 | contig 26983 bp, 22 predicted proteins | sample ArcOceMetagenome_FD_187443 | JGI IMG/M metagenome (GOLD analysis project Ga0209712, IMG submission 187443) | Marine eukaryotic phytoplankton communities from Arctic Ocean - Arctic Ocean - Greenland ARC118M Metagenome (SPAdes) (version 2) | ecosystem: Environmental > Aquatic > Marine > Oceanic...
AATGAACTACCGAAGAGGTTTAAGTGGTTATTGTTATCAGGTGATAAAGAAGAATTTTGTACATTAGCGAAATGTACAAAAGGATATATTGACCAGTCATTTAAATCTGTCGTTCCAAACCGAGATGTTGAAATTAGAGCTGAAGACCCACATCGATTTTCTATCCAAGGTGACATAGGGGTTATTAGCACCGATGCGCTGGTGCTCCACAGGGTTTTACGCTCCAAAAAAGAATACTTGTATCTATTATCAAGATCTACATCAAATGAGAAAAACAAACTAGCCAATGGATTCAAGAGAAATAGACGTGGCTGGACTGAGACCGGTATTGACATTAAAAAATATAACGTTCAGTTTGGTGTAAATTATGAAGAAGAACTTTTAAAATTTATAGTAGGTTGTGACATTAGCTCAGATTTAAAAATTGCTAGAGAAGAGGTTTTAAATAAATATAGATTGACATTAGAAAGTTTGAACCTGCTAAAAAGACAAAATATTGATTTGATACGTAGCTTAGGAGGCTCGGGCACCAGTCACATTGAATTGTTTAAAACGTTAATGTTTAGTTTTTTTTGGGGTTTAATTAGAAAGCTCTCACCAAGACTGGTATTAAGTCACGTAACAATTAAAGATGCATTATTATCTACAATCAAAAGAAAACATAATTAAAATAGTAACTTAGTGGACCAATTGATATGAATTCGTGGCATATTTTTGTTTTCTCTTTTAATAGAGGGATTTTTTTAAAAAACTGTTTAGATTCTATAAAACAATGCGGTCTAAACATTGACGTAACCGTTATAGATGATAATAGCGACGACCCTGCAACCCATAAAATATTAAATACAGTTGAAATGGACTATGGTTTTGAGCTTATTAAAGCTGAAAAAAGTAAAACGCTAGAAAAGCGTTTAGGTGGTCTCTATGGCAACATGAACATGGCTTTAGCCATATCAAAAAAGAAAGAAAAAGACTACATGCTTTTTATTCAAGATGACATGCAGTTTGTAAGAAAAGTAGAACCGGAAGATTTGAGTATTATTGAAAAGGTTTTTGACGACTTTGAGGATATTCAACAAATTCAATCCTGCTTCTTAAAAAATCTCATGGTAGATCGTTATAAATCCCTTCTTTCACCTTTAAAAGAAAATAAATGTTTTGTTTTAGACGGTAATGCTAGTGACCACGGAGCATTCTCAGCTGTAGGTGTATTCTATGTACCCCGTTTTGAAAAAATCAATGGTTCGTTTGTTGCTGGGGAAAGAGAAAATCACAAAATATCTTTGCGGAATAACGTGAAATTGGCCCAACTAAAACATCCTTTTATGATGTGGTTACCATATTCCACCACTTACCAAAGTAAAAAATTAAACTTAAAGCACAAAATTATTGAAACTATTGCTCAATGTGGCTTTTATCCTATAGATATAATGGATGACGCTACATATAAGAATATGATTGATAATAAACAAGAAAAATTACCTATAGCTGAACATTGGCTTAAGGTAGACGGATTAAGTACTTATCCAACGTGGTGTTTTTCTGCTGGCGTTATAAATTTATTTGCCAGAGGTGGGCTGAGAAGAAAAATAGCCAAACTTCTTTGGAAACTTTAAAAACACATAAATTTATAAGCTTGGCATATGCCAAGCCTGGTGGTCACGTGCCGAATACATGGCAATAAACCCACTGTAAGTGGATTGTTAGTTGATAAGCTGTTGTCACTGCCAGAAGGGGATAACATCCTGACTATCCTGCATAGACGCTGTACTTAATAAATAGCTTATTGGAACAATACTCAGATGTTTTATGCAATTTTCAATCGCATATTATTTAGCAGATTTACTGGTAACCATTTGTACCATATCCAGTTTTTTCTGATTGCCTTTTGGTAAGGGTTTTAAGGCATCATGAAACTTTCGACATAGTTAAGTATTACTTAATTTTGACATTTCTTCTTTAGATAATTCAACAACTTTATGCCATTCTTTGCTGTTAGGCCCAGAAATCCTTCCCAATTTTTCAATGATATCTATTGTATACTTTGTCGAATTTCCAATTCTAAACAAAAAGTTATCAACTACTTTTTTACGGTTTGCTTTATGTTCCTCTGGATGATGAATTGCCGTTTGGACTAAATCATCAAGATTATCCAGAGACGAAAAACTAAATGAAGCTCGTTCATATAAAGTTTTAACATCTGGATCCATAAATTCTAAATCAGGATGGTCAAAGAATAATATTGGCTTATCCATTATGCAGAACTCAATAAAAATCGAACTATTGTCTCCTATAAACAAATCAGCAGAATTAAGCAAAGGTGTATTATCAGTTACGTTAGGTAAAAAACAAAAGTTATCATATTTTATTGCCAGCTCTTCAAATTCTTTATACAACTCAGGTTTTTCATACCATAACTTATAGTGCCCCGTAGCGATGACATTATATTTTTTAATTCGACACAAAGTATTTATAATCTTTATATCAAAAGCATTAAAAAGTGATTTTGGATTCCAGTGAGAAGCCAGTACGATAGTTTTTATACTAAAATCTAAGCCTGAATCTATAATTAAAGGTTTCTCTTTTTTCTCTTGATCATCAAATAACTTATCTAATTTTGGAAAACCACTGATAAAAAACTGTTTAGCTAGGGTTCCTAAGGCATAATTATTCATTTCCAAATAATCTCCAATAGAATTACAGAAGTAAATTGAATGGCTATTATCTTCAACTAAATGTTTAATATATTTATTGCTAATAAACTTTTTATCTAAACTCCCGTACCCATTACTGTGCTGAGTGTAAACTTTTGTATGATTACGTCTAAAATACAAATTGGAGTTACCCGTGGTAAATACATAATGCCATTTTCTAGATGAACTAAAACTTGGAGCTATATACAGCTCACTATATAATTCAAAGATTTCCCCCTCTATTGGCCATTCATAACCTCCAGTGAAATCAATTTCTTCAGTTATTCTAACTTTAATATCTTTTCGCTTCATGGCTTCCCTTATCAATGGCAGCAAACAAGATATTCCAAGGGAATCACGCACCACAAAAAGAATGTTAATTGGGCCAACATGGGAAAAAACAAAGTCATCAATAGCTCTAAAAGCATTTACAATTCTTTTTTTCATTACAAACTAACCTTTAATGTATAGGTAAAATAAAACGTGATTTTTCATAAAATGACGATACATGTTGCCTCATATTTCCCATATTGACATCTCTTTAATATCCTTGAGGGAATGAATCGGTAACAGTTCACCAGGGTGTTGTTGACTTAGGGCCCCAAGCTCTTGAAAGGAACGATATTCTGTCTTTTAATTACACAGCACACTATAACACTAGCTACTACAAGGGGTTAGAACCAAATTTACGGCTACTTTTTTTACTATCAACAGAGTGCGTTGGCGAAATTGCTCGCCCCGATGATACCAAACACCATAACTACCTTTTCGCCACAATGCGTAGCTGTGCAGCGAGCGCTCTGCTTCGTTGTTGGTCAGTCGGAGAGCCTCATTGCTAAAAAGTATTCTGCTCATATCACTATACTTGGGTAATAAGGCGCCGCGATTCTTATAACTCGGCGTATGGCAATCCTTGGCACTTTTGCGCTAATCCTTCACGCCAACTCCGTAGTAGTCGCAACGGCAATTATGCTGGGCGCATATCTTGCGCAATATAGCCGCCATTACGCAAAGTTAGGGAACCAATCAGATAGTAGGTAAATATTGACTTAAAGTTAATCAACGAATTTGTAATAGCGGTAACCTAATTAATTCACTTTTTTGCTAGCTTATTAATCAATGGAGCAAGGATTCTGACAACAATACTTTCAAGATATTTCCAGTCATCCAAACGCCTTAAAACTAACACGTGAAAGGTAAGTACTACTAAAGTAAATACGCATGTAAAGACAAACGTGATAACCGTCAAATCCACAAACACGTTTATGTTTAATGTGCCGACCATATTAGTCACTAGCACCGCAATAAATATACCAAGCGCCATAGGTACTAAAGAAAAAACTAATAAGACAGTATTTTTTATACCCGTATATTTAATTGCAACAACCACTAAAAAAATAAAAGTGATGATAATTTCAGCTATCACCCTTACTGCACTGAATAATCTTAAATCATCTATGCCAATGATTAATAATGGTGTGTATACAAAGACAAATGCAATACACTCATAAAAAAATATATATTTTGTTTTACCGTACACCAATAGCACACGGGACGCTTGCCGAAGCACCACAGCAGCAGGGATCAGTAAACTGAAGAAACTCATTAAATAAGAATATTCAAGCCAATTAGGGCCGAGAATAAAAAGTGTCACTAGCTCATGATGCAAGTACATTATGCTTGTTATGGGCGCTGCAATTAACATAATGAGAATGAACGATGCGTTATATTGCTTATTAAAATAATTCTTATCGACTTTCGCTTTGACTAATTCAACCAAGAACGTTTTTGTTATTGGCAATAGTAAATAAGCATTCGGCATATATGAGATATATTTTATCGTATTGTACGAACCCAATCCAGCTAGGCCAAAAGAAGAACTGACTAAAAATGAATCCAACTGGGTTCTCACATAGCCAAACATTGATTGAGGGATGACCCAACCTGAAAATTTCCATTGTTCTTTTGCGTTAGTCAACTGAAATTTTGGGCGATATGAATAAATGAAATAAGATCCAATAAGCCCAGAAAACGTTCCCACAACCTTGCCTATAACTAAGGCCCAATAATTTTGCAATGTTAAGGCAGTAATAATCACCACAATTACTGTCATAACCTTGGTGATAATACTTAACTTAACTATTTTGCCGTACTCTTGCGCTCGGCGCAAATAGGCAAGGCCTGGGTTTTTCCAGTTAGAGACAAGGTGAAGAAACGTAAACGTTAATATGATGTTTATGAGCCGAGGGTCGTCATAATAATGAGCGGCCAAAAATCCGCTAGCAATCATGGGTACAGCAATAATTGACTTCAATATAAAGTTAATCGTCCATGCAGTATTAACTATATCATCGTCTAGTTTATCTACCCTCAAAAGGTATTGAGCGCCGCCAGTCTGTGCCAAAATTTGCACCAGTCCTAAAAACAGCGTAGCAAGTGCAATAATCCCAAAATCTTCAGGTAACAGGATCCGCGCTAGAACTAAGGTGCTAACCAAACCAACCGCTTTAAGTGCTGCTTCCTGGAAAACAAGAAGAAGGCTTGCCAGTGAGCCTTTGCGTAAGGCACCCATTACTTATTAAAAACCTTTTTTGTGAAGCTGGTTACATAAGACAAAATCATTTAATCTAAATTATAATTACAGGATGTTAATGATAACAGGTAATATTTCGATAAAATATGAGTGATATAACCAATTAGTTGTTTAGCACACATCATTTTAAAAATCCTATGGTCAAATCATAACTATTAAACGCTTTGTTAATCACAGGCCAATGGTAGGCTCCGTTTATAACGATAATTCATTTCTGTAAACGTTACTTAGCTTTTGATTAAAAGCACCTTTACTAAAATGCTGCACCACCCGCTCTCTCGCATTACTGCCTATGCGCTTCATTTCACTGGGGTTTTGCATAAGTTGTTCAACCGCACTCGCTAGTTGCGCGGGTGCAAATGGATCTACCAACAAACCTGATTCATTATGTTCTATTGCCTCAGGTATGCCATTAACGTTTGTTGCAACAATGGGCAGGCCAACCGACATGGCTTCAAGTATTGAAATGGGAAACGCTTCTTCGTGGGACGCACACACTAAAATATCGAGTGAATGTAACAGTGGCAGTACATTTTGCACTTGGCCATGAAAGGTAAAAAAGGCAGACAAACCCAGTGTATTCACTTTTTCAACTAGCAATGGCTGGCGAGGGCTGGCTAGAATATCGCCGCCTATGATATGAAATTCAGTAGATAACCCCTTCTCAATAAGTATGCTTGCCATTTCAATGAAGTCTAGGTGGCCTTTTCTTTCCTGCAAATTGGCGACTATACCAATTTTAACCTTTTCGTTTTTTGGTGTTTTATTTACGAATAAGTCGGTATCCACCCCATTATGGATGACCTTATATGCTGCATTTGGAGAATGTTTAACTAACTTTTTATATAAGCTTTCTTTCAGCTCAGCACTACAAAATATAAATACCTCAGGCGAGGGGCGGCCTTTAAAAACCCAGTCAATAAATGAATCATCGTATGGGAAATGCACATGGCAGATTAAAGGTATTTTCATAAACCGACATATGCCTTGTAAACTTCTCAATGCCAGAATATCACCGGTATGAACGGCAACCGGTTTGTGCTTTTTGAATAGCATAAAATAATCAATAAATTGCTTGCAGGTAGCGATTGGCTTAGTGAGTTCAGACTGAACGCAAGCAATATGCTCAATGGGTATATTGTTAGCGGCCAGCTCGTCATTTAAATCGCCACCTTTTGGGGCCAGCGCAACGCAGCTGAAATCGTTAGATAAGGATTGCATGCAAGCGATAGTGACCCGTTCAGCCCCGCCAATAACATTAACACTTTGTGCAAAGAACACGGTTTGATTTTTATTCTTGTTCATTTATTTTGATAAGTAGATACTGATAGTTTAATATTCATAATTTACCGAATATTGCGTCGGATTGCATGTTAATTCGTTTTATACACTTTTAAAAATTTGGCAGGTTACATGAGTCTAGTTAGTATTATTCTGCCTACTTACAATCGTATCAATTTTTTACCTTCTGCTTTTACCTCTTTGTTACAGCAAACTCACCAAGATTGGGAATTGATTATTGTAGATGATGGCAGTGATGACGGTAGCGAAGCTTTAATTGCTGAATATCAAAGTAAACTGCAGCAACATTGTTTATATATAAAACAAGAAAACGCTGGGCCCGCTAAAGCCCGTAACACAGGAATTTTAAAAGCTAAAGGCGACTACGTCGCTTTTTTTGACAGTGACGATACCTGGGATGATGATCATTTAGCGTCGGCCGTTGCGGTGCTCGACAATAACGATGATATTGATTGGATTTATTTTGCTTGCCGACGAGTCCAATTAAATAACAATCTTCTTTTATGCCCATCTACCTTTTACACAGAAGATAAACAGAATATTTTGTTTGATTGTGTTAAAGAAAAAAGAGGGGATGTTTGTCTACTAGGCAACCAACTATCGAGCATTGCACAAATCAAACATGGGATAGATAGCGGCCTACAGAATTCAGTTATTCGGCACAAGGTTTTCAAAAAGCACTTGTTACCAAACTTTAGGATTGGTGAAGACCGGCTGTTTATATTACAAGCATTAAAATCTAACTTCACCCTCGCATTTGTTGACAAAGTAACCGTCACATATTTTGTTCACGAACAAAATACATCGGATACAAACGTTCATTCAGTTGATATCGAAAAACGAGTATCTGCGATGGAACTATTACTAGAAAGTTATGAGCAGTCATTTGATTTGCTAGTGCTAAATAAACCTGAAATAAAGGCCCTTAAACATAAATTATCCGAAGACTACTTTTGGAAACTGGGTTATGCATTACATGCACAGAATAAACAGTATAAACACGCTCTTAAAGCGATGATGAAGGGAATATACTATAACCCCTATCGATTGAAGTACTACAAAAGTGTATTAGCAACTTTGTTTAAATATCTTTTCCATAAAGACGCAATCTAAAGGAATTATAAACTTTGAAGCTAAGTTATTTGGAACGGCTTAAACTAAAACTGTCTAATAAAAAAAGATTGCTTGTTATTGGCGACTCCCATACCTCTGTTTTTAACTGTCAAGAATTTAAAAGTGAAATATCGGAGAAATATAACAGCTTTGTGGTCACCGTTGGGGGGGCCACGGTTTCAGGCTTAAGCAACCCGAATTCACAAACCAATTCAAAGCAAATTTTTGATGAGTATCTGCAATTTTTGCAACCCGATGTGGTAGTAATATTACTCGGTGAGGTTGATGTGGGCTTTTTGTTGTGGCATCAATCACAAAAATACAAAAAAAATATTGAAGAGTTGTTAGGCTTTTGTGTGAATAAATATGACACCTTTTTAGCGTCACATGCGGGTAAAACAAGTACTATAGTGGTTAGCGTGCCGCTGCCCACTATTAAAGATGATCAAGATTGGGGTGAAATAGCAAACGCCCGTAAATCGATAAAAGCCACCCAAAGGCAAAGGACTGATCTTACCTTGTCATTTAATCAACAATTAAAGCTTTTGTGTACGAGTCGAAATCTGTTTTATATGGATTTAGATGCAGAATCCTTGGGCCCCGATAATCTAGTGACGTCCAACCTGCTAAGCAAAGATAACAACAATCATCATTATGAAAAATCTCAGTATTTGACATTAATATTAAAGTATTTAAAGCCTCTATTATGAAACATAAAATTATTCAAATGCTACCCACCCGTCTTTACCTTGAATTACGTTGGTGGGATTACAAATTGAATCGCTCAAAATCATTTAAAAACACGCAACGACATCGTGTTACCCACTCAAACGAGTATGGCTCCTATGAACCATTTGATAAAAACAAAGCGATATTTGTGCATATTCCTAAGTGCGCGGGTATTTCGTTAAATAAAACCCTGTTTAATAGTGTTGGTGGTGGTCATACCACCCTTGATCAATATATACATGTATTTGAACCCAAAAATTTTCAAGAATATTTTAAGTTTACTGTTGTCAGAAACCCTTGGGACCGTGTTGTATCTGCCTATACTTTTTTACAGAAAGGCGGCATCAATAAATGGGATAAAAAATTTTTCGATAATACATTAAGTCAATTTGAATCGTTTGAAGACTTTGTTTTAAATTGGTTAACCCCTGCAAATATAAAAACACATCTGCATTTTAAAGAGCAACATGGGTTCTTTATTGATAAATACCGTAAAACGTCGGTCGATTATATTGGTTATCTTGAAAATATTGCTGAAGATTTTGATTACATCGCCAATAGAATTGGCTGTAAGCAAACACTTAATATAGAAAACGCAGTAAAAAGAGCTGACTATAAAGATTTTTATAATGAAAAAACACGTGCGCATGTTGGCAATATCTATAAAACCGATATTGAATTATTGAATTATGACTTTGACGGGCCTAAAAAATTGGTTAGAAAAATTGCGCTTTAAATAATAAACACCATCAATAAGACACTTTAACTGAGCGCGCTTAAGGCCCAATCACCTTAAAACATACTTGACTAGGCTTTACCAAAATACGCTATTTCAAAAATATAAATCAGCATACCCGCATTGGCATCACTACAAGCGGATGGCCGCAGTCACTTGGCTATTTTAACTACTTATCGCATTAATTTAGATAGACACTTAATGTTTGATTAGCAACCTCTGCCCAATCATTTTTCTTCGCTAATGCTAAATTTGCATCCCCTATCTGGCTCAAAGTAGCTGTATCAACTTGTTTGATTTTAGTCCCTAACTCTTCAATTGAATTAAAAAACAATGGATAGTCTTCCCCAACACAACCAAATACCTTGCCCTTTTGTGAAAGAAAAATGGCTTTACCTAAAGACATTGCGAGTAACATGGAACCAGAAGTAAGCGTATCCGAAAACGGCAGAACAATCGCGTCTGCGCATTTGATTGTATTGACTAAGGTTTGTTCATCTAAGAATGAAGTCGTGAAAATAAGGTGCTCCGATGATATTTTGTCAAGAAGTACTTGCTCATATGCTTTATCTTCGACTTCACCGGCCATCACAAACAAGAAAGCACTGTCACTGGAAAATTGATTGGCTACCTCTATAAATGTCTCAACACCTTTATAACGCTTAATAGCGCCAAAGAACAAAAAAACTTTTTGAGTGATTTTATATTCAAGATTACCTCTTAAGACTTGTTGGCTACCACTGGGCTTTGGATACACACCAATATAGTTACCATGTTTAATAACGGTTGCTTTTTCTTTAATTGGCAGACCATAAAGTGCTGATAATGCAGTTATTGCTTCTTCGCTATGCACAATAACATCCGAGGCAAATCTAAAGATTAAGCGTCTTAATATTAGTTCATATTCTTTATTACTGCCCTCGTGCGCCAATTTGTTATGTATGGTCCACACAATTTTATAACCATGGAATTTACAAAGCATTAAATCTAAATAGAGGATGAAGTATTTAATATAAAAAACAATTGGATTCTTTGACCAGCAAATTTTCATAAAAACAGGTGATAACCAATGTAGATGCAGAATATTTTTTTTATTCTTCATTGAGTACTTCTTAGCCGAACCACTAATACGGAATAAACCATTTGCATAGTCATCGATATTTGTTTCAACACCACTAGCGCTTAATCGTTCAAGCAAGAGTCGCTGATAAGGGTTGGCTTGGTCCCACTTGGGCATAAACAATACATTCACGTTTTCATTCATGCCTATTTTTCCAATTTTTGGTTTTTAAGGAGAACACATGCTTAGTTGGTCGCACGTCATTTAATAACAGATCCGGATTACAAATTTATTTCTTTGTAGATTGTTGTAACAATGTTTTAGAAGTATATCCATATTCTGTAAAAAGATACAATGTGCCGTAGCTTAATGGATCTGAAAAGCGGCCCTACTGCACCGCTTTAAACTCGGGCTGAAAAATGTGTATGGAACATATTTTAACAACCGCAGGTTGGCCTATGGTGAATACCATGGATGGTATTCATAATCCGGCATTTTGAGGTGGTTTGGGTATAAATGTGTCCTGTTTTACTTATCCACTACAGATATTGGCTATAGCCTTTGTGGTCGATTGCCCATTCAGGATGAAAATCGATAAAAACTGGACTGGGATCAAAATGTTAATTCATAGGCAAGTGAATAATTGGTGCGAAATGATGATTAGACAGTGTACGATGGGGTCTTACGCTTCTTATCCCCCAAAACTTGTATTACGAAAGGGAATTTTCTGATGAAATTTCGCATAGCAGCCATTCTGATAATCTTTTGCTCAGCGTCCTTTGTGCTGGGAGCAATTTGGTTGAAGACTAAAATGTTTCCCTATAAATATCTTACTGAGCTTCCTCAAGTAGCACTGTTAAGTAAACAGGTAGGCGGAGCGGCGACAGCTACACTGCCCAACACGCTGATGAGTGCGTTTACACGACTCGATGTAAAGTCGCTCCAACTAGATGCTATTTACCCCCTCGAACACAATGGTGGCGGGATGTTCGCCATTGGGAATCGAGCGCTCATTGTTAGTAAACGAGGGAAGTTCTTCTTATACGACAGCGATGATGCAGCCAACGTGCGAGATTTAGACATTTCGGTAAATATTAACTATCAGGAATTCTTGTCTTTTGTGAACAGCAAGGGACTCGATGACAAGATAGTCCAGAATTGGTTTCGATTCATCGATGTGCTTTATCATGAGGACAGCAGTGGCAAATCACTGCTGTTATCGCACTATTACTGGCATGCCCAAGACGAATGCTTCACGGTAAGGATATCTCGCCTAAATGTACCGGAGGATGGAGAGCTGGAAAACGTTTCGGCAACTACGGATGATTGGAATACGGTTTACGATACCAAGCCATGCTTAAAAATCAAACCGAAAGGATTCTACTTTGCCGGTCATTTTTCGGGTGGTCGAATGGAATTCCTCAAGGAGGACGAACTTCTTTTCACCGTTGGGTTTCTTGGATTTGACGGCAACGCCAGCGACTATTTTTACTCACAAGGTACGGACGGTGATTACGGAAAAATCCTGAAGTTAGACCTACAAACAGGACAAGCGACGGACTTTACTATCGGACAACGAAACCCCCAGGGTCTTACAATAGATAGCAAGGGAAGGATCTGGTCGACCGAGCATGGCCCGCAGGGAGGGGACGAGTTAAACTTGATTGAACAAGGTGCAAATTACGGGTGGCCCTACGTGACCTATGGCACAGATTATGGCACAACGAGATGGCCACTTTCCGAATCACAGGGCCGCCATGATGGTTACCGGTTGCCCATTTTTTCTTGGGTACCTTCCATCGGTGTTTCCAATCTTATTGAGATACAAGGCTTTTTACCCGAATGGGAGGGCGATCTCCTCGTTACCTCGATGAAACAACAAACACTTTTTCGGATGCGCTATCGGGAAGGTAGAGTGGTTTTTGTAGAACCCATCAAAATCGATTTGCGCATCCGAGATATCGATCAGCTCGACAACGGCAACATCATTTTGTGGACGGATAAAACGTGGATCATAGAGTTAACACCCGGCGAAAATTTTATTACTCCTGATATCGCTGATTTTGTCCGCGAGTTAGAGGAACCAGAAAAGCAACAAGCGATAAATGCCATTCATTCCTGCCATGTTTGCCACAGTGCTGCGCCCGGCGGCGTTATTGAAACTGCGCCGAGTTTATGGGGCGTATTTGATCGGAAAATCGCGGGGAGCCGGTTTAGGCATTATTCCCCAGCTCTTCGCAGCAAACAAGGTCATTGGAATGAGGAAACACTCAACCTATGGCTTGAAGATAGTAATGGCTTCGCCAAAGGCACGAGTATGGCTTATCCGGGGATTGCTAATCCGGCGATCCGCAAGGCGGTGATCGACTACCTAAAAGCATTGCAGTGAACTCTCAAAGATTTTACAAAACCAGCTTGCGGGGATGGGGGCTAGCAATTGCGCTATCCCTTGCTGCTTTGCATACTTTTACAAATGATGCCGTTTGCCTACGTAAAGCATGTCGCTTGGCATAAAAAGATTTTTTGTTTATTTGTCGCTTACGATGAATTACCACCAATTTTTTTAAGTCTTAATACAATAATTTTTAATCAACATCAACTGCGTCTTTTCCTCGGCTACGTTTCGTAAAGAGCAGTTAATCACCGATTTTACGACAGCTTATTGAACCGCATGTTACCTGTATCTAATGCCCACAAGCAATGAAACAGGTGCAACACCATTATTTTTTAAAAGAATTAACCAATTACAGCAATACTTTCCACCAACTATCATTAAGCAAATACCATTCGATGGTTTTCTTAATACCGGTCTCAAATGACTCATTTGGGGTGTATTTTAGTTCATTATTCGATTTGGCAGCCCATGGCATCAATGGTGATAAGGCAACCTTTGATATCTAGCAGACTGAGTAAATAAGGAATGGCTGTGATTTCAGTCGACTTGGCCTTTGTCTTAGTCTGCCCGATAACCACACAATTAGCCGTGGCAAAGGCACTGACCAAGTGAATAGCAGATTGACATATGAGCGGCGTAAACGCTTGCCATCCACCACTTCCCCTTCGCTCAGCTCAACCACCTCTTGCATCCAGCGAATAAGGCTCGACTGTAATGCGTTTGGGTCTATCGTTGAAATAAGACGGGTTATCGTATCGCGAGCGGGCAATCCCTCTCTAAATAATCCTAAACCCTACAGCCAAACTAGTCTGGCGTTACCGAAGTCCTCTATATCCTCCCAGCCCTCGCATCCTGTGATGATGGCCCAAATAGATAAAAACAATGCATCGTATAGGGGATAGCTGATTCTAGTGGTTTGACGTGTTTTTTTTACATCAGAGAAGTGCTGGGAAAATACATTAATTGCCATAGTTGGACTCCCAAAAGGGAGTATAAGATCACAGCTACATCAGTTCGTCAAATAATGCTGTTTTTGTCCAACAACATTCGTGATCTTGCCGTGTATAAAGTAGTGATCGTATTTTTGCAATGAACACTGAAATCAAACAAATTGTAGTTACACACCTGCCACAACAACAAATTGAACGTATTTAGTTTCTTCCATTCGCAGAGGGAACACTTTATATAAAAAGCGCTTGAAAAGTGATGATGACCACCAGTTTTCGTTAATTCCTTCTACTTTAATTACGTTAAATCCAACCTCTTCAAACATTCTAATTGCACTTTTTTGAGTAAAAAATCGTAAATGTGTTTTATCTCTAACACCGTTTTCTTCATATTTAAAATCCGCGTAAAGTAATAAGTGCTGCAAATTATTGATATGTAAAATATTTGGCAGAGATGCTATAACTATCCCTCCATTAACCAACTTATTACGGACGTTTTTCAAAACGGCCCACGGATCTTCTATATGCTCTAGAACATCATTAAAAACAATTACATCAAAAAAATCGTCAGGGAGATCAATAGCATCATGAAAAATATCGTTAACTACATGATCTAGTAGTGATGAAGCGATTTTTGCAGCTTCTTTTTTAGGTTCTACACCCCAGACTTCAATATCTCTTTTCTTTTTTAATGCCTCTCCAAACCCTCCTGTATTACAACCAACATCCAAAACACGATTAGCTTTAACTGGTATATATTTTAGCATCTCTTCTCGAGAATGGTGGGGATATTGATTATGTTCTATTTCTTGTTTTAACATTTAAAATATCCTTTTAAACTATAAGACTTGTCATGAAGAGTTCTAAATTTACTGATATGCATATTACTATCTATTCTAATTCAATACGTAACTTAAACCATTTTCGTAAGCTTAAACTTTGTGGACACAGAGCGTGATCCCAACAATAGGCAGCTTGGGTTAAACCGGAATCATGCCACTGAGTCACATGCTTACCCCAAAGCGGAGCGTCCTGCTTTAGATTCGTGGTTCCGGGCACTTTGTTTTCCTCATATGTTTGTAATGAGTAAATTATGCAGCTGATTGCCAGTCAGAATATGGACGTAAGTTTATTAGTCCCTTACGAACTATTTGGTCACGCATTGAGCACAACTTAAAGCTTATTTATCAAATAGTTGTTTCTTAAGATCCTACCTATAAGTAGCAAGTTGCCGTAAACTCGGTGATAATCCCCTGCAATGGCTGCGAGCTATCGTGAGTAGTGTAATTGAAAATCTGAATATCCATCCCTTCCTGAGCTTGGCGCTCTTAATCAATAACACCTTGGTGCAATGTTACGCCGGATGGGATAGCAAGTTTATGGCGGAAATACAGCTTGATCAAAAATCAACCAAAGTATAATCCCACTCTGTGCCATAGGCATTTACAGTACTTGTTTATCAAGCATAGCAACAATTTTTTGTAGATAATCAAAAGCATGTCGCTCAGTCAATGTTATGATAATAACGTCAGGTTTCATGCCACTCATTAATATTTTAAGTTTTTTTGCATCAAGGTTACGAGGATGGACGGCAATAACTTTTTCAAAAGTTGAAAAAATAGGCTTAGACATAGCGTCTCCAAAAGAATCACGTAACCAAACTACTTTTTTTTGATTTAAAGCATGCTTATTTTGAACAGCATAAGTTTTACTACTGGTGCTTATGTTTTTATTTTTCGACTGCTTTGGATTACCTTCAGGCAAATATGTAATAGGGTTATAAGCCTGTATATTGATAGTTTGTTTTCCTAAAATATCTTCTCTTTCCACTGCGTTCGAAAAATCATTCGGAAAAAGTCTTTTTTTGGAGATAATGCTACTATTCAACTTCAAAAAAAGATCTAAATCTCTAAACTTTAGATCTGGCGCACTTCTATAATCCAAGCCTTTGATAGCATTAAATTGCATTCCAAAAGTTTCATTTAAAACATTCATTAATTGAATGTATGCAACATAACCACCTAATTCATTCCAATGAGTATCACCTTTCCAGTATGTATCATATCCTTGTCTTTTTAACTCTAATATCTTTGACTTTGGGGTAAAAGAAATATCAGCTACGTTTAATATTTCAACTGTATTTATAAATGGTTTTTTTACTTGTAACAATACAGGTAGAAATTCAGGGTATATACTTGCTTTAGCTGGCGCCACTTGAAAAATAATAGGAATGCCTGCACGTACTTGGATTGTCTGCAGCTGTTGAATATACCGCTGACTTTGGCCTATTTCTGGGTTAACATAACCTAAATATTGGGACAATGAATTACTATAATTTTGGCCTAAAAATAAAAAGCCATTTTTACCGACGATCACATTATCCGGTTCGCCAGATATTCCCAGCTGCAATAATGAGTAATTTTTTATACCAATTAATGTATCTAAATTGACTAGTTCTTTAATGGAAGCTTTAATGGAACCGCTTCGCATTGCCTGTGGACCATTCATGCCTATAAAAACAAGAGCCAATAAAAATAACGCTACAAAAATACTCTTAAGCAATGCAATCCCCGGTTAAAAATTAAAGTACAAAAAGGTTTGGCTAGAGTTTCCTAGCAATGCCAATATACCAGCAGATAAGCTTAATGCAGCCAAAAATGCCGTACGTTTCTTTTCTATCATACTTGCTTGCATTAATTCTATTGTGTTTTTAGTTGTCGCTGATATTACAAATAAAAATAAGCCTAACAGCGCAATGTAAGGCCCATTTATACCCTCAACACTTCCGATAAGATGATAATTTACGAATAAATTTTGCGAAATATTTGTTTTAAAAATATCGCTTAAAGAAAAGAGCTTTATAATTATAATATTGGCATCTGCTAAATTGTCAGCTCTAAAAAACACCCATGTTAAGTGTACATACAACATAGTTATTAACCATGCTATAAAATTAGGCATTGCGATATCATATTTCTGCCAAACTCGATGTAGCATCAAGCCTAAACCGTGTAATACACCCCATATAAAAAAGCCCCAGCCAGCACCATGCCATATCCCCCCCAATACAAAAGTGATAAATAAATTTCTATACGTTTTAAAATTACCATTTCTATTCCCACCTAAAGGTATATAAATGTAATCTCGTAACCACGTAGAAAGAGTGATATGCCAGCGCCGCCAAAAATCTTGTATGCTAATCGCTTTGTAAGGGCTGTTGAAGTTAATTGGTAATTTTATATTGAATAGAAGAGCGGCTCCTATCGCCATGTCGCAATAACCAGAAAAATCATAATAAAGTTGAATCGTATAGGATAAACTAGTTGACCAAGCTCCCCAGAAATTTAAACTGCTTACTTCTGCGTATCCCTTATCGGCGAAGCCACCAAAATAATCGGCAATGATAAGTTTTTTAAACAAACCTATTGAAAATATAGCAATCCCTTTTTCAATATTTGTATAATTTATGTTCGCGTTCTTTAATGCCTTAAACTGCGGCATCATTTCTTTGTGATGGACTATCGGTCCCGCAATAAGTTGTGGAAAAAAGGTTACAAATAGAAAATATTCTAAAAGCGTATAATTCCCTGCTATACCATTGTAGCGATCAACTAAGTATGCAATTTGCTGAAAAGTGAAGAAACTTATGGCTAGAGGTAAAATAATACCTAACATTGGGTAATTAGTATTAAATATTAGATTGGTATTTTCTAAAATAAAATCAGTATATTTAAATATAACCAAAAAGCCGGCATTTAACATCACCCCGATCACCAAAATTTTTTTATTATTGACTCCCCTTTTGGGTGCTATGAGCCTTCCAAGATAAAAGTTAACCAGTGTTGATGTAATAATCAACGGCAGATAAATAGGTTTCCAATAACCATAAAAAAACAATGACGCTAATACTAGTATCGGCATTGCCCATGATTTCCGGTGTTTGCCAGCAACGAAATACAGAATAAAGACGATAGGTAAAAATAAAAAAATAAATTCAATCGAACTGAATAACATTAATGATTGTCTCTTTTATATGCTATATGTAAAGCTCAACGTCGAATTTCGCATCAAAACCCTTGGCTCAGCAACCTTAACAATTAAGGAAGGTTGAATAGGAATCACCTGCTTTTAATTTACTTGCGAGAGCACTAAATAAGTCTTGATTAATTCCAGAAAAAACCGGAATAGCTGAGGAAAAAGAGGCGGTAACAAGCAGGCTTTTTATAAGAGTATTTGGATTGAAAAATTTGAGGCACTCGACCATGACAATACAGTTCCCATATTTAATATTCTTGATTTATGTTAATTTAGAGGTAGGAACAGTATTTTATTAATGCTTGTTTGGCAAGTATTAAGCATGGCGTTGTTGATCAAATCAGACAGACTGCCGCAACAACTCCTCCCCATTTCAAGAATAGCTAATTTGCTTTTTTACAGGCATTCCTAGGATACAGATTTTGTATAACGCCCATATTCATGATAGCTACTCAGCCAACTGGTGTTGTAATCACGAAGTGACAATTTGCCACTTATTAACTGTTTGTATCTATACTTCGCAGTTTTAGATAACGACCTTTATGATAACCGCACTCCTGCTTCCTTTCTTTCAACACTCCCACTTTGAGGCGTTTTACTGCTTCATTTCGAGGATGCTCATTATTGTTGCATTATTGAAACTGCGCCGAATTTATGGGGCGTATTTGGTCGGAAAATCGCGGGGAGTCGGTTTAGGCATTATTCCCCAGCTCTTCGCAGCAAAAAAGGTCATTGGAACGAGGAAACCCTTAACCTATGGCTTGAAGACAGTAATCGCTTCGCCAAAGGCACGAGTATGGCTTATCCGGGGATTTCCAACCCGGCGATCCGCAAGGCGGTTATCGACTACCTAGAGGCATTAGAGTGAACTCTGAACGTTTTTACAAAACCAGCTAAGGGGATGGGGCAAGCAGTTGCACTATCCCTTGCTGTTTTGCATACTTTTACAAATGCTGCCGTTTGCTTATGTAAAGCATGTCGCTTGGTATAAAAAGATTTTTTGTTTATTTGTCGCTTACGATGAATCACCACTAATTTTTCTAAGTCTTAATACAATAATTTTTTAATCAACATCAATTGCGTCTTTTCCTCGGCTACGTTTCGTAAATAGCAGTTAATCACCGATTTCACGACCGCTTATTGAACTGCATATTGGTTATATCTGATGCCCACAAGCAATGAAACAGGTGCAACACCATTATTTTTTAAAAGAATTAACCAATTACAGCAACACTTTCCACCAACTATCATTCAGCAAATACCATTCGATGGTTTTCTTAATACCGGTCTCAAATGACTCATTTGGTGTGTATTTTAGTTCATTATTCGATTTGGCAGCATCAATAGCATATCGTCTGTCATGGCCCGCTCTATCTGTAACAAAATTGATTAGCTCATCCGCTGTGCCTTTCGCGGCTTTAGTTGCCCGAGGGTACTTTTCTCTTAAATCAGCGTCACCAGCAAATGCTTGATTCATTTTTTCACACACCAGCTTAACAATATCGATATTAGCCCATTCGTTGTGGCCACCAATATTGTAGTTTTCGCCAATACGTCCTTTTTTGATAACTAATTCAATACCCCGCGCATGATCTTCAACATATAACCAATCACGGATTTGCTGTCCATCGCCATAAATAGGTAAAGGTTTATCGTTTAAAATATTGGTAATAATCAGCGGGATAAGTTTTTCTGGGAAATGATACGGCCCATAATTGTTTGAACAATTGCTGGTCGTCACCTCTAAGCCATAAGTATGGTGATAGGCTCGCACCAAGTGATCACTGGCCGCCTTGCTGGCCGAATAGGGTGAATTAGGTGCATAAGCGGTATCTTCACTAAATGCCGGATCGTCTGGCCCTAGGGTACCGTATACCTCATCGGTACTTACATGATGAAAGCGGTGTTTAAGGGGCGTTAGCTTTTTTTCTTTGGGCTGATCAATCCAGATCTTTTTGGCCGCTTTTAGCAAGCTGTAGGTGCCCAATATATTGGTTTCGATAAAGGCATCGGGCCCGGTTATCGAGCGGTCTACATGGGACTCGGCAGCAAAGTGAACTATTGTATCGATATGCTGATCTGACAACAACGACTCAACCAAAAACGTATCGCAAATGTCGCCATGGACAAACGTAAATTGCTCGTTTGATTCCACTGACTCCAGGTTCGCCCGATTACCCGCATAGGTAAGCGCGTCTAGCACAACGACTTTGTCACTTGGGTTATTTTGCATCCAATACAAAACAAAGTTAGCGCCAATAAACCCCGCGCCGCCGGTTACCAATAGAGATTTTTTATCATTCATTATTTGAGTCTTTCCACGTTATGTATTATCAAGCTAAGCACTTAACGACTAATTCTAATTCTTCTCGCCAATGCCTAGGTTGTAGCCCTTCGAATGCATCATGTAGCGTTGATTTGTCTAAGACGCTATAACTGGGCCGTTTAGCGGGCGTGGGGTAAGCGGAAGTAGGAATAGGCTTCACCGGTATGGCTTTACTGAGTAGCCCATATTTGAGCCCCATATCTTGTATGGCTAAGGCAAAATCATACCAGCTACATACCCCAGCATCTGTAAAATGATGGATACCGGTCACACCTTGTGTTGCAGCATACAAGCAGGCATTAGCTAAGGCGCTGGCCGAGGTAGGCGAACCTACTTGATCATCTATCACGCCCAGCTCAGGCTTTTCAGCCATCAGTCTGAGCATAGTAAGCACAAAATTATTGCCATATTGAGAGTACACCCAGCTCGTGCGAATAATGCAGCTTCCTTGGGCATGGGTTTGCAAAATCACTGTTTCACCCGCCGCTTTACTGGCACCGTACACCCCAATAGGGGCATGAGGCTCATGTACTAAATAAGGCGCCCCCTTGTCACCAGCAAAAACATAGTCGGTGGACACATGAACCAAATGGACATCTCTCATTGCCGCATACTTAGCGAGATTTTCCACGGCAACGGCGTTTAAGGCAAAGGCTTGCGCTTGCTCGCTTTCGGCTTTATCCACAGCGGTATAAGCGGAAGCGTTAATAATGCTACTAATCTCATAGCCATCAAGTACCTGGGTGAGCGTTTCATGGTTGTTGAGATCAATGTCATTTCGGCCCAGGCAAATAACGCTGTCATCAATTAATTTGAGGGCCTGGGCCAGCTGGCCACTTTTTCCGATTACTATCACTTTCATCTGAACCGACTCTTTCATGCAAAACTGGGGGCAGCACTAAAAGCTAAACCGTCTTCATCTTTTACCGATAATAAGGGTGCAGCTATTAGAGGCCAGTCAATCTTCAAAATGGGATCATTGTATTTTATAGACACTTCTGACTCCGGATGATAATAATCAGAACAGCGATAACAAAATTCCGCACTCTCAGAGGTGACATAAAAGCCATGAGCAAAACCCGCTGGCACCCACAACTGCCGTTTATTCTCTGCAGATAATAAAAGACCACTCCACATACCAAAGGTGGGGGAAGACTTGCGCATATCTACCGCCACATCAAAGACCTCACCAGAGGTTACTCTGACTAACTTCCCTTGGGTGTGCTGTAACTGATAATGCAAGCCCCGGAGTATGCCCTGCTTTGACTTGCTATGATTATCCTGCACAAATTCAACGTTCGATGTTTTTTGTTTAAACCAATCATCTCTGAAGGTTTCCATAAAAAAGCCACGTTCGTCACCAAATACGCTTGGCTCAATAATTTTGACATCGGGAATATTTGTTTCAACAAGCTTCATTTTGTTTATTTCACTTTCTCATTGAGGATTTTGCTCAGATACTTGCCATATCCGCTTTTGATTAAAGGTTTTGCTAATGCGGCTAACTGTTCCGCGCTAATGAAGCCTTTTCTATAAGCTATCTCTTCCGGGCAACAAATTTTTAAGCCCTGGCGTTTTTCTATCGCCGCAATAAAATTTGCCGCGTCCAGCAGGCTATCAATGGTGCCGGTATCTAACCACGCTGAACCCCTGCCCATTAACTCCACCCTAAGGTTACCCTGTTTAAGATATAGGTTATTTAGGTCGGTGATTTCTAACTCGCCCCGTTTTGAGGGCTTAACCTGCTTGGCCAACTCCACTACCTGGTTATCGTAAAAGTACAGTCCGGTAACCGCATATTGGGATTTAGCTTTAGTGGGTTTTTCTTCAATGGACAGGGCATTCCAGTCATCGTCAAATTCCACCACGCCATAACGTTCTGGATCGGTAACATGATAACCAAATACGGTGGCTCCGGATTCATTTTCACAGGCATTATTAAGTGACACCTGCAGATCATTACCATAGTAGAGATTATCACCCAAGATCAGTGCGCAAGGATCGTTTCCAATAAACGCTTCGCCCAACAGAAATGCCTGGGCCAGTCCATCCGGTGATGGTTGTTCAACATAAGAAAAATTCACGCCCCAGGATGCTCCCGTCCCAAGTAATTCTTTAAAACGGGGTAATTCCATAGGGGTAGAAATAATCAGGATATCTGTAATACCTGCCAGCATAAGAGTCGCAACAGGATAATAAATCATCGGCTTGTCATAAACAGGCATCAGCTGCTTACTGACCACAGATGTAAGCGGGTGCAAACGAGTGCCCGTGCCACCTGCCAGTACAATTCCTTTTCTCATATTTTTCAACCTTTTATCAATCTTTTATCACATTAGGCGCTGCACATTCTAGGACGATTAAACCATACTAACAACCGCGCCAGTCAATTTGTCAAGATTAACCAAAATTAATTACCGCAACTCTGTGACTTTTGCAATGACGATACGCCCGTACCAGATAGCATCAGGGTTATCACCAGGAACAAGATAATATTGTAAAAGGCCTCTGTATATTCAGCCTCCCGGGATTGGGTGGGAGGTTCGTAAGCCATCACTCTAGGGCGTCTTCCCCCATAATATTGCAAGCGTTAAGTACCCGTCATTGATTTTCATTTTCAGGAGCAAATCTCAATAACCAAAACCAGACTTACTCGGCAGCAGTGGTAAAAACTTACCAACGAACAACCCGATAGCGGATTGGCTATCGCTGCCCGTTACCTCTATACCGGGTCACACCGGTGAATGACAGATTGAACTGGTATTGCCAGACGGTGTGACGAGTCGCATGAACTCAACTGCCTGATGCTTCCTGCGCAGCAGGGCATATTTGACTCAATACCGTAACAGCAGCGACCATAGCTTTGTTAGCACCGTTTAAAGGCGTGGTGCTAACGATTACAGCAGATAATGGTAAAGAATCCGCGTGCCATGAAAAGATGACTGTAAGTTTAAAATGTGATGTTTATTTTACGGATCCTTATTGTTCGTGGTAACTAGGACTGAATGAAAACATCCATGGCCTATTACGGCAATACTGGCCGAAATCTACAGAAGGTATCGTAATCAGCCATTCAAGATGTAATAGTCAATCTTAATGATAGGCCAACAAAACAACTAAATTATAAAACGCCAGCCAAATTAATGGCTGAACATATGGTGGCTATAGCTGCTTATGGCTTATGCACTTCAGAGTTGAATCTGCCTGTTATTTAACATTTAACACTCTTTTTGAAAATGATTTTATAAACGAACGTCAGTATTTAAGTCTTAATGGATTTAAAGCGATAGCTTTTAAATAACATTGCATTGTTTCTTTATATTTTTTTTGCGGTTCGTAAGTGTGATAAGCCAAGTGCCAAGCGTAACATTGAGCCAAATTTTCTTTCACATATTTTTGCTGAGGTTTATTTAACTTAATATCGTCTAATACTAAGGCCCAATAGCGGGCAAAAGAGTGGTGTACTCGCTCCATACGCTTAGCATCATGCACACCTGCAACATTGGTTAAATTATCATCATGTGCCCAATAAATGGCATGATAATCTTGGATATGGCAAACACCAATATCTTTTGCGGCCAATTCAAGGTTATGCATAATATCAACAGCCGCTTTTAACTCTTCACGCCAACGGGTTGATTTCATTAATTCGGCTTTACCCACCATACATTGGGTGGTTATGGCTCTGCCTCTAAGCTGAATATCAAAAAGATTATCTTTATTAATTAAATGGCCATCATCCAATCTTACGGCATTTAACTGGGTCAAATCCAATTCATCATAGTTAAATACTGTGCCATCAGCTTCATTTTTACGCAGTGGATTGGCAGACATTAAATCAATTTTATCTGGATACTTTTCAAGGTATTGCAGCATAGTTTCTAAGTGGTGTGGGGCCCATTCATCGTCACTATCTTGATAAGCAATATATTTACCTTGTGCATAATCCAGCCCTGTATTTCTGCCTCCGCTAGGGCCTTTGCTGTATTTATTATCAACCAGCTTTATGCGTGGGTCTTTTACATCAGCGAAGTGCTGGGCAAATACATCAATTGTCATAGTTGGACTCCCAAAAGGGAGTCTAAGATCACAGCAACATCAGTTCGTCAAATAATGCTGTTTTTTTCAAAAAACGTGCGTGTTCTTTCTGGGTCTATTCCTCGCCTATACTGCATGATATGTTAATTGCCTCTATTTACTTGGTGATGCAGCTGATTCTTTCATCTGAAAGTGGTTGGCTATATTCTGCAGACGAACGCTCCTTTTATAAATATTTCTCAAGTATCGTGAGCCAGGTACTTCTATTAACTTATTCAATAATGCGGCTATGATGATACACAGTAACAGTACAAAGGGGATCGCCACTATCATAGGCAAATTAATTGAATAGGCGTAATTCAACAAAACATAACCGATATTTTGATGAATCAAGTACAAGGAGTAAGATATTACACCAAAAAACGTGAACACTTTAGATGACAAAATGGATAGGCGTGAGGTAACAGCCAAATAGAACACGCAATACAAGCATAGGAGTCCCATGACAATATGATTGGGATATTCGGCAAACAACGCAACGATAGTCAGTCCAATCAAAACATAGGTTATCCACTTCGCTTCTTTATTCCATATTTTATAAAAACAAATACCGGCAACAAAGAGCTCAATATACTTCAACAAAAAGAAATTCACTACATTACCTGGTAATGGCAATGCAAATTTGTAGTAGGTCAAAGTAGCAGCCACCGCAACCCAAGCGCACAGCCAAAATTCAATTCGATTTAGTTGCCCTGTTATGAGAAAAATAAACATCCAGAAATAAAACGCCAGTTCAAGAGTGAGAGTCCAATACACCCCATCCACATGCTGAACGTCAAAATATTCTTGAAGCATAGTAAAATTTACGAATAAATCAGGCCAACTGCTGTCATGCCCTGCTAAACCGAATAAGCTTACAACAGAAAATGTAAGCAATATCGCTGCCCAATACACTGGATAAAGGCGACTAAACCTAGACCATATAAAGTCAAAAGGTCGTTTACAGTTGCTCAGTGTCCAAAAGATTACGAAACCACTGACCATAAAAAACAAATGCACACCGTAATAACCGTATTGTAAAAAATCTGGAACTGGAAAACTATGCCCATTGTTACGGTTATACTGAAATAACAAATGGTAAAAAACCACAACAAGTGCTGCTAATCCGCGCAGACCATCCAATTCGAGTAATCGTGATTTTGTCATTTGAATCTTTGGTACACATCGGTTTGTGACCACCTTATCGTAAATTTAAAAAATCCAGTATGTTGATGGTGCCATCAACATCACATCGTTAGTTAACGATAACTTCGCTTGGAAGACTCTTTCTTCGCTAACTCTTCTTTTTTCAGGTTTCAATACGTAAATGTTATAAATACAAGCAGTATAAAGTATCAGCCAATATAACACTTAGCGCTTAGTTTATTTAAAATAGGTCATAGTAATTAAAGCGCTTTGTATCGCAATAATTTAAAAATACACATCAACATTTTGTGCTTCTTTTACTTTTCTTTTGCTATCCGTGCGGTTTTAAACGCTGCCCATAACATCATCAAAAATGCCGGGGTAACCAATTTCACTCAAGGCATCAAACCACGTAGAATGGACTGAGCGATTTCGACTTCGTCCCGTAATTATATTTTGCGGGATATAAACTGCTGAAAATAGTTAAAACCAGCGGCCCTGCGCCAAAAGGATGATCTTTCGCCATATCCACTGCCGCAGCCCAATATGCCATGCGGGTTGCGCCTGATCCACTTTCTTCATTAACTTGCATTTCAGTTTTAAGGGTGCCCATACGAACCATGGAGTATAGGTAGAATAAAACGTCATTTAGCATAAAGTGTAAATACATGTTGCCTCATATTTTCCATATTTACCTCTCTTTTATATCCTTCTGGGAGTTAAAGTCGGCAATATGTCGGTGTTTTTCAAGATAGTTGTCACCAGTTAGTTAGTTAGTTTTATGCAGCCTTCTTCTGCACTCGATCTGAATTAAGGTTATCGGACCGATTGGGACGCAATTCTTTACTTTTTTTGACCATCGCAGTGGGTTTGCTACTTAAGCCGCTTCAAGCAACTCTTTACGTTTAGCCAATATCATTCCGTCTCTACCCTCATGCCGTTGAGTGGGCGTGACAAAGTTTATTCCGCTATGTTTGTGCTCGTAATTACACCAATCTACAAAACTTTGCTCCCATTCTTGCGCTTCAGCCAGTTCATTGAAGCCATGTGACGGCCAGTTTGACCGGTACTTCAACGTGCGGAATGTGGACTCAGAGAACGGATTGTCATTACTCACCCTTGGCCGGTTATAAGACGGCGTGATCCCCAGTTCTTCCATCTTGGTTTTCATTGTCACCGCCTTCATTGTCGCTCCATACCCTCTACTTAATTGACTTGATTAAATAATGAGCGCGACAAGTAGTCTGCCAGAGAGGGGATACCTCCTTCCAGCGGTACAGCATATTGGTGGCTATTCCCAATGATTTAGCGGCAACTGCCACCGAGTAACCTTGATCCAACACCAATGCAACAGCTTCGTTTTTGAATTCTTTTGGGTGTTGCTTGTAGCTACGTTTTTGTGACATTTTCACACCTTAATATTTGACGGTTAATTGTCTCTTATTAAAGTGTCCGGTGCCATTTAACCAGAACAGTAGTATTGCACTAAGGTCGAATCGATTGTTAAATCTGAAACAATACTCTGCCAAGGGCCAAGCGAGGTGGTTCACTTTCACCGCATGATAAATGCCTAGCAGTGAATTATTAACATTTCCTTTGTCGATACGTACTTTCCAATAAGCTTTTTTTCTTTATTTAGCATTTAACAGTATTTTTGAAAATGATTTTATAAACGATCGCCAGTATTTAAGTTTTAATGGTTTTAAAGCGATAGCTTTTAAATAACATTGCATTGCTTCTTTATATTTTTTTTGCGGTTCGTAAGTGTGATAAGCCAAGTGCCAAGCGTAACATTGAGCCAAATTTTCTTTCACATATTTTTGCTGAGGTT
>Ga0209712_10000812_pt1 | contig 26959 bp, 19 predicted proteins | sample ArcOceMetagenome_FD_187443 | JGI IMG/M metagenome (GOLD analysis project Ga0209712, IMG submission 187443) | Marine eukaryotic phytoplankton communities from Arctic Ocean - Arctic Ocean - Greenland ARC118M Metagenome (SPAdes) (version 2) | ecosystem: Environmental > Aquatic > Marine > Oceanic...
TCACTTTCCCTACTTCGGTTACATGAAAATGAGAAGGAACTAATTCTCCGTTTGGCAATTTAAACTCTAATTTACTGGTGTGTTTTAACAGCGTTTTAACTTCCGATAATATCATAATTCAAAGATACCAATTTCTTTTACTCCGCTAAGCTCCCTAAGTATTATAAATAGCTTTTCAAACTAAACAACAAACCCTACTTTGTATACCTCATGAGATACAAATCATAGCCTTCTGCCCAATAATCTTTCACCACTTTCTCTAATTCGAATCCTTGTTTTTCGTAAAACCGATAAACCAACTGTGAAGTTCTAACGATTAGAGTTTGAACACTGCTTTTAGAAAAAGCATGATCGACTCTGAACTTGGTAAGCCTCCCACCTATTCCTTTCCCATGGAAATCTGGAGATACTGCATCCCATGATAAGCACGCTGAATTCTCTTCCGGAGAATAGTTGATTCCTCCTGCGCCTACTACCTCCCCGTTTTCTTCAACCACGAAGTAGTCTTCTAATTCATTTTCTAAGTAAATTGATAAGTCTTCTTCCTCTGAAGGATGAAAATATTCTGGCGTGTTTAATCTAACTAAGGCTAGAACACTTGACCTATCTGCGGGTTTGTAAGGACGAATCATGGATTGTCAAAAGTAGTTGAAAGATTACAGGTTGATTGTTATGGCTGTCATTCAAGCTTACACACTTTTAGAAGTTAGACACAAGACTTTGGACTACATCAACGAATAATTCTTAATCACCTTCTACTATCAATTTCTCTGTTATTCTTTCTCAATTGGTTGACATGATAGGGAACATGTAAATGTCGCTGCTTAAACTACTCACTCCTAATTCTACTTCTTTATCGTCATGTCAACTAATATAAGCCAGGACTTAGCGAGAATATTAATCACTTCAAAAAAAACACATTAACTACCTAAATATTATTCTAAAACAAACTGGAAATCTAACCACCCCATTCCCGTATCTTCGCAGAAATAATTATTGCAACGCTGAAAAAGAAGCATGGCTGAAGTAGAAAAAGTACGTATAAATAAGTTCCTCACACAAATAGGATTCTGCTCTAGAAGAGCTGCAGATAAGCTGATAGAAGCCAAAAGAGTCACCATTAATGGGACTGTTCCTGAACTCGGAACTAAGATTTCCACGGAAGATTTAGTAGAGGTAGACGGTGAGGTGGTCTCACAACCTAAGGCTAAAAAGAATGTGTACATCGCATTTAATAAGCCTGTAGGCATAGTCTGTACAACAGATACAGAAAAAGAACCCGACAACATTATAGACTATATAGGTTACCCAGAGAGGATATTTCCGATTGGTAGGTTAGACAAACCCAGTGAAGGACTCATCTTTCTGACCAATGATGGTGATATCGTAAATAAGATCCTCAGGGCTAGAAATAACCATGAGAAGGAGTATATAGTGACTGTAAACCGTGATATAGACGATGACTTCATACATACCCTTAGCAATGGCGTTCCTATTCTAGACCAAGTTACCAGAAAATGTAAAGTGGAAAAACTGGATGACGACAAGTTTAGAATTATTCTTACCCAAGGGTTAAATCGTCAAATTAGGCGAATGGTAGATTTCACTGGCCTGCGAGTTCGTTCCTTAAAAAGGGTGCGGATTATGAATGTGAAGCTCGATATATCTCCTGGAAAATGGAGACATTTAACCGAAGAGGAACTAACCGAAATATATCGTTTGTCTGCAGACTCTGAAAAGACTACAGACTGAAACCCTACTAATCAAAAAGCTATAGGGATTAGAGCTGTCTACTGCCTATTGAATAATCAGTATCCAGCATAAAACTATGCTTCCTTAAAAGCATACAGAATATCGTAAATACTTTTTATCAGATCAATCTTGGCATCACCTTCCTCTGCTTCTTCTACAAACTCACTCACATCCTGAAAAGCATCCATTAACGATTCATTATCGAAAGGCCCTTCCATATTCTCCAATAGAGTTAAAACCTCTAAAGCTGTCATGTAATCACCATCTACTGCCAACTTAGAGAAAACATGAAGATCTTCGGTTGGGTTCATTCCGCTGCTCCACATGCACGAAACGAGCTGTTGATGATAGGGCTGAAACTCTTCTAATTGGATTTTCTCAATGAATAAACCTTCCATATCTCCTATTTTCAACTCTGAAAGCTGGCCCAGCACTACATCTTTCACCAACTCTGAAGAAGTATGTGCTAGTAATTCAAGGACTGGAGCTACCATTTCTCGGTCTCCATCCTCTCCTATCGAGTCTAAAGCTTTTAGTACTACAGCCTCATCTGAACTGAATAATTCAGCCTTTAACTTGTTGTTTATCTCTTTTTGTTCTTGTGTCATTTAACCCCGTTTTGTAAAAGAAGATGCAAATATAATTCTGAGACCTCTACTCAGCACCTAAATCTTCTAATATATAAGCCAGCTCGGCCAATATCATTCCTGTAGCCCCCCAAACGATATGATTGTTTACCGTATAATGATTCACTTTTATTCTACCAGCACCTCCGCTAACCTTTACAAAAGAATTAGATACAGCCTTTAAACCTAGTATATCCTTTAAATTAGCCACGATGAGCTCTTTCACTTCTATAGGGTCTGGAACTATATTCTGCTTAGTTCTCACCACTCCCACGAATGGATACACTAAAAAATTGCTAGGCGGAATGTACATGGTGGAAAGCTCTCCTAAAATCTCTACCTCATTCGGGTCAATACCCAATTCCTCTTGAGCCTCTCTTAATGCCGTTTCTTTATAATCTTTATCGGTCTCTTCCCTTTTCCCTCCTGGAAAACTCACTTGGGCACTGTGTACACCGTTGTATGAATTTCTAAGCATGAGGTAAAACTTCCATTCACCGGCCTCCTCAAAAAGAAGACACAACACAGCGCTTTTTTTAACATCTAACTTTTCAGCTAAAATATCTTCTGCGGTTTTACGCGGATAGTTCATTAAACGCGAATGAGCCACCTGAGCAGGTAGATTTTCTCCTAAACGTTTTTTTAAATCGGCTATTAACTCCATATTTCGAGGCTAAAAGTAAACATCTTCTGTGCCTATTTACGCTCTAAATGACGACATCGCATTTCCGCACCCTTCTCTGGCATCAGCAGATGGGTTACTCGCTGTAGGCGGAGACCTAAAGCTAGAGAGGTTATTGCTGGCCTATGAAAATGGAATTTTTCCATGGTTTAATGAAGAGGATCCTCCTTTGTGGTGGTCACCACCACAGCGTGCCGTCTTATTTCCCGAAGAGACTCGAATCTCTAAGAGCATGATGCAAGAGCTCAGAAAACCCGGTTATGAGGTGAAATTCAATACCGATTTTAATAGCGTAATAAAACACTGCCAACAGTCAAGAATAGATGCAGAAGGAACCTGGATTACTCAGGAGTTCATAGATGTATATACGCAGCTCCATGAAATGGGAATAGCCCACAGCGTAGAGACATACTACGAAGGTGAGTTAGTTGGTGGTTTATACGGCCTCACTTTCGGAGATGTATTCTGCGGAGAAAGCATGTTCTCTCTGCGTAGCAACGCCTCTAAAATAGCCCTCATAAGACTCTCAGAAAGACTCATAGAAAAAGAGTTCCAAGTGATCGACTGTCAAATTACGAATCCTCATTTAGTAAGTATGGGCGCTCGAGAAATCACCAGAGAGGACTTCTTAACTATCCTTCATGATTCCTCAAAAAATAAAAAAGAGAATTTGTTTTAATAAAATCACAAACCAACTAACTGATATAGAGACTATTTAAGCCACTATTAACAATAGGTTAAAAAATTGTCAGTAATTAGTCGGTTGAAAACTTCAAACTCTAGTTATGCACTATTACATTTGACTTATCAAGAGAATGTGAGTAATGACATGAATGTAGCGCATCCAATTCTCGAGTTAATAACCTATTCATAATTAAAACCCCATAAGCACATGTACGACAAGTATGACTACCTTATCTTAGATCTAATTCACATGTATAAGCAGAATAACCAGCAGTATATTAAACTGGGAATTCTTGAAAGAGACTTTTGGCTTAAAATCGAAAATGACTCGGACTTAAATGTCGGCAAAGCGAGAATAGGTGAAAGAATAGCGAACTTATACGTAGATGGGCTTATCCAAAATAAAGACGGGTACATGTTAACCAAAAGAGGAAGAGAAGAGCTTCTAGGATTAGAAGTGAATTAATTCTCTAAACCTTAACCAAGGCATTAATTATATAAAAAAAGACCAGTTATACCTACTGGTCTTTTTTTTCGTTTTAAAATTATGAAATATTTAGCGCTCGCACTCTTCTCTGTGTTTTTTCTAAAAGTGGAAAAATTTACTTCTATTTCTGGAGAAAACTTAAATGGTTTAACCATCACCCTTCCCGACTCTTCATCAGAAAAACTTACGTTGGTCGGCTTATCATACAGTAAAAAGTCTGAAGGCTCTCTTAAAAGCTGGTTTATGCCCTTGTATGATAAATTCGTACTGAAGAGAGGGATTTTTGATAAAGGCTATGATATCAATACATACTTCATTCCTATGTTCACTGGATTGAAGAAGTCTGCCTATGAAAACACCTTAAAAAAACTAAAAGATTCTAACAGAAAGACCCTCTTCGACCATATCGTCTTTTATAAAGGAGACTTGGAGCCATATAAATCTGATTTGAACTTAGACGAAAAGACTATTCCATATCTATTTCTAATAGACCCAGAAGGCACTATAATTCATAGAACACAAGGAAAATTCACCGAAGGAAAATTAGAAAAAATTGAAGAAGCGATAGATAATTATTAATTATCTATTTTTTCCTATCCTCTTCATTAAAGAAATAACCAGGATAAGTAGCTAATTCTTCTTCTGTAATCTGTGCGATAGATCGCTCTGTTATTTTAAGAAGCTCAATCTCCATCCACATACATTCGTTTTTCACAGCTAACCCTGCCGGGTCTCTTCCTTCTGTAGAACCAATAACTGCTGGAAGCCAAGCTTTAACTTTATCTCCTACTTTCATTAATTGGCACATCTGAGAAAACCCAGTTAACTCACGGTTCAGAGCCATCGAAATAGTATCTCTAGTATTGGTAGCCATTGCCTGATCCCACTGTTTTCCACTCTGTTCAGATCCCTGAACGTATCGCACATAAACAACATCATTTCCATCAGGTGAAATCCCTACTTCCGACCCTTTATTTAAGTAGGTGTACTGAAGACCCCTCTTTGATACAATAACGTTATCAAGCTTCGCATTTTTCTTTAAAAACCTATTCGTTTCTCTAAGCAATGAATCATCTTTAAAAGCCCTAGCCCATCTAAAGTACTCGGTTAATATTTCCTTTTTGGCTTCTTCACCGATTCTATATTCTTTACCGTTCAAAAAATCATTCATAGCTAAAGCCATCATATCTGGCCGATAGTCATCCTCATTAAAATAAGAGAATTGCTGAGTCATTGACATCCCCAAAATGTAATTCATAGAATCTTCCATGTTTTGCATTTTATCTGAAGATCCAGTTCTTGAATGGCCTCCTTTCTCAGAAGAAGTATTTTCGCATGAACAAATAAGGATTGAAGTAGCTATTAAAGCTAGTAGGAACTTTAGTTTCATAGGTTATTGATTTAAAAATTTAAAAATAATTCATTTATGGAAACTAAACTCCCTAAACTACTACCTCCAAACAGCTTAATATCCAATGCCGTTAGTGATTTTCTTAATTCTAAAGAAGAAAAATTTATAAAAATTTGGCATAATCAGCTGAAAGAAAAGTCCTACTCCGCTTCATACTTCCTTAGAACCTATGACAAAATGCCTGATTATGAACAACTGGCACTTTCATTATGCAACGGTTCTATTTTAGATATTGGAGCCGGAGCTGGAGCGCATACTAGCTACTTAATCTCAAAAAAACACGATGTAACATCGTTAGAATCTGACACTGGTTTCGCAGAGATTCTTCGTCAGGTAAAGAATTCAAAAGTCATTCAAGAGGATTTTTTCAACTATTCAACCGAAGAAAAATTCCAAACCATACTTCTTCTTATGAATGGCTTAGGCATAGCGCAATCTGCAGCTCGATTGCCAATCATGTTCGATAAATTAAAAAGTTTACTAGCCGATAATGGAAGCATTATTGTTGAAATCACTGATTACAAATACTCTCCAGAATATGACCCGTCTACCATGAGCGATCCTGAAGTAACCTATAGAGTGATGTACAAAGGTTCATTCAGTGAAGAATTCTTATGGCTATATCCCAATTTAGAAATGGTAAGTGCGGAATGCAAAAGACTAAATTTAAAACATCAGCTGATTTATGAAGAAGATGAAACTCTTCTGCTGGAAATCAAAAAACAGTAGTTCTATCCTTTTCACATTAAGATTTGGGGAAATCTTTTAATTCATTCTTTAACTTCTAGCTAGGTAATCTACATTTACCTTATGGATAACATTGTATTTTTTGATTCTGAAGAACACAAAACTCTTCTACCCCTCACCTATACTAAACCCGTAGCAGAACTTCGGGTAGGAATTTTAAAAATAAAAGAAAAGTGGGAATATGCCTTTCATCAACAATCATCCTTTTACACACAGCCTCATTTAGCGGATTTATTTCCATTGAATCTTACGGATGACAATCTATTTATTTTAGGCGGACTGCTCCCTTCCGACCATTTAATAACGGCTATAGAAGGTTTAAATAAAGACAGTGCATTAATTAAAAGCGGCAGAATATTAGCTGCCAAGGGAAGTTCGTTAAACGCCATAAAACATCCGAAGGAAGAAATAAACTTTGAGCATAACATACAACTGATTAAACGTCCTTGGCAAATCTTCGAGTTGAACGGTACTCAAATTGAAGCCGACTTAAAAAGTATTGATAAAACTTCTTTCTCTTCTTCTTTAGAACATACACAAATCATAGGAGATCCAGCTAAAATATTCATTCACGAGTCTGCTACTGTTCACGCTATTTCTTTAAACACCTCGTCAGGGTCAATCTATGTAGGGCCTAATGCTGAAGTTATGGAAGGAGCTGTAATCAGAGGACCTTTTGCCCTGTGTGATAGCTCTACAGTTAAAATGGGCGCTAAAATTTACGGTGACTCTACCATAGGACCTCACTGCAAAGTCGGTGGAGAAATAGGAAATAGTGTATTCCAGGGGTTTTCTAACAAAGGTCATGATGGCTACCTTGGAAACTCAGTCATCGGTGAGTGGTGCAATTTAGGCGCAGACACCAATGCCTCCAATCTTAAGAACAATTACTCCAATGTTAAACTATGGGATTACGTTACGCAATCAGCCATTGATACTGAGCTAATTTTCTGCGGGTTAATCATGGGAGACCATAGTAAAACGGGAATCAATACCATGCTGAATACGGGAACTCTGATAGGGGTAGGCTCCAACATTTTTGGTGCTCACTTCCCTCCTACGTTTATTCCTAGTTTTAGCTGGGGAAGTGGAACAGATTTCATGGAGCATGATTTTGTTAAGTTTTGTAACACAGCAGAAAAAGTAATGGCTCGTAGAGGCTTACCACTTTCTAAGGAAAACAAATCTGCGTTGCAATGGGTTTTTCAAGCCTCCTCAAAATTCCGATCATAACCAAAAGCTACTGCCGTTATGTTCTTGTTTTAAGTATTTCTCTGTCAATTCTACCGAAGCCAATGCTCTGGCACAAGTCTTGAAACATGTTTGTGCGTAACATAATTACACAAACACAGGAGCTTTCCTGTCAAAATGACTGAAAAGATATGGGAATAATTGATGAAGAGATAGAGATAAGACTTTCAGATGGCAACGAACCGGAATTCATTCCGATTTTCTCCTTAGAAGATGAAGAAAAAATGGACAAAGAAGCTACTCCTAAGAGTTTGCCTATTCTTCCATTAAGAAATACAGTACTTTTTCCTGGAGTAGTTATTCCTATTACTGTAGGGAGAGACTCTAGTGTGCAGCTAATAAAAGATGCCAATAAAGGAGATAAAATTATAGGAGTCGTTTCTCAGAAAGATGAGAACGTAGAGAATCCTACATTTTCAGATTTGAATACTACAGGAACTGTAGCGCAGATCATGAAAATGCTAAAAATGCCTGATGGGAATACTACAGTAATATTGCAAGGCAAAAAAAGACTACAACTAAAAGAACTCATCCAAGAAGAGCCTTACCTAAGAGCCGAAATAGTTGAGTTTCCAGACATAAAATCTACTACGAGTAAAAATAAAATAAAGGCGCTAAAAGCTTCTTTAAAAGATTCTGCAGAGCAGATCGTAAAGCTCTCACCTCAAATTCCATCTGAAGCGGCATTCGCCATAAAAAATATAGAGAGTTTATCTTTCTTGGTTAACTTCATTTCTTCTAACATGAACTCTACTGTAGCAGAAAAACAGCAGCTGTTAGAGATGGTGGATTTAGACGCTAGATGTGAAAAAGTACTGGAGCACTTGGCTAAGGAAATGCAGCATTTGGAGATGAAAAACGAAATCCAGTCTAAAGTAAAAACAGACTTAGACAAGCAGCAGCGTGAATACTTCCTCAATCAGCAGATGAAGAAAATTCAAGAAGAGCTGGGTGGATCTCCTCACCAAGAGGACATCAATGAGATGAAGAAGCGTATGCTGGATAAAACATGGAATGAGGAAGTAGAAAAAAAATTCATGAAAGAGCTCCTGAAACTCGAAAGAATGAATCCCTCTGGAGCCGAGTATTCTGTGCAGCACAACTACTGTGACTTACTCCTAGAGCTTCCATGGGATGAAGTGTCTGATGATAACTTCGACTTAAATAGAGCTCAGGAAATACTAGACAGAGACCATTACGGTTTAGAGAAAGTGAAAAAGAGAATTATAGAACACCTAGCAGTACTGAAACTGAAAGGAGACCTAAAAGCTCCTATTCTCTGTCTGTATGGCCCTCCAGGAGTAGGGAAAACCTCTTTAGGTAAAAGTATAGCAGAATCTATAGGAAGAGAATACATGCGTATGGCACTGGGCGGATTGAGAGATGAAGCAGAAATCAGAGGCCATAGAAAAACCTACATAGGCGCTATGCCGGGAAGGGTGATTCAGAGTATTAAAAAAGCGGGGAAATCGAATCCGTTATTCGTCTTAGATGAAATAGATAAACTGGCTAGAGATAATCATGGAGACCCTTCTTCTGCCCTACTCGAGGTTTTAGACCCTGAGCAGAATTCTGCTTTTTATGATAATTATGTGGAGATGGATTATGACCTTTCTAAGGTAATGTTTATAGCCACAGCTAACTCGCTGCAGACTATTCAGCCGGCACTTAGAGACCGAATGGAGATCATAGAAGTGAATGGATATACAGTAGAAGAAAAAGTGCAAATAGCCATAAAGCACCTTATTCCTAAGCAACTTAGAGAAACAGGTGTTAAAGGAGAACAAGTTTCTATTCCAGATCTCATCATAGAAAAGGTAGTTACAGAATACACCAATGAGTCTGGTGTAAGAGGTTTAGAAAAAAGAATAGGAAAACTTATCCGTCACCGTGCTATGCAGATCGCTATGGAAAAAGGATTCGAGCCTGAATTAACCGCTGATCAAGTAGTGAAAATATTAGGACCTTCTCATGAAAAAGACAAATACCAAGGGAATGACGTAGCTGGAGTAGTTACTGGTCTGGCTTGGACTCCTGTAGGTGGAGATATTCTATTCATAGAAACCAGTCTTACTAAAGGAAAGGGAAAGCTTACTCTTACTGGAAACTTAGGAGATGTAATGAAAGAATCTGCCACTCTAGCCATGGAATACTTGAAAGCACACTCAGATATGATAGGGCTAGAACAAGAAGTATTTGACAAATGGAATGTACATCTTCACGTTCCTCAGGGAGCTATTCCTAAAGACGGCCCTTCTGCCGGAATCACGATGCTTACTGCGCTGGCCAGTGCGTTTACTCAGAAAAAAGTAAAAGCCAACTTGGCCATGACAGGTGAAATCACATTAAGAGGAAAAGTACTTCCTGTAGGTGGAATCAAAGAGAAAATACTAGCTGCTAAAAGAGCTGGTATTACTGAAATAGTGATGTGTGACAAAAACAGAAAAGATGTTGAGGATATCAACCCTAGATATACCAAAGGAGTAAATTTCGTATATGTATCACAGATGATAGATGTGGTAAAACATGCACTATTAGAGGAGAAAGTGGTAAATCCTTTAAAAGTAGCCTAGGCTGCCTCAGTAAATAGTTTAGAGTTTCTGGTTAATAGTTCAACTATCAACCATGAACTCGCGAACTGTGAACCAATTCGGTTTTCAAGCTAGAACTCTTGGCAACAATTCACAACAAATTTCAGTCTGTAATACTATATCATCTTCCCCTTCGTTATTTTAGCGTCCAAACCGAACAACTTTGAAGAAATCACTCTTAGTCTTACTCCTCGTTTCCACGGCTGCTTTGGTTTTTAGCCAATCTACAGGTAACGGAGTCTTTAAATCCTTGAATTTACCAGCTTCTGCTAGAATAGGGGCGCTTGGTGGAAACTTAATAGCTATAGCTGATGGTGATCTGGGATTGGCTTTCTTTAACCCTGCTCTACTCGACTCCACTATGGATAAGCGATTGGAGATGAGTTATCTGAATTATTTTTCTGATATCAATCTGGGGTCAGCACATTTTGCAAAGCACTTCTCCAACATAGGAACGGCATCTTTATCTCTTCAGTATTTAGATTATGGAGATTTTACAGAAACAGATGCTTCTAATAATAATCTTGGAGATTTTCAAGTTTCAGATGTGATAGTAAACCTCGGTTTTGGCAGACAATTAGACTCTAACTTCACGGCTGGTGTGAATCTGAAATACATTAACTCTACCCTAGCAGATTACTCCAGCTCTGGAATAGCGGCAGATTTTGGATTGCATTACTACAAGAAGAAAAGCCTTTTTAGTGCTGCCCTTTTGCTTAAGAACATAGGAACTCAACTAGGGAATTACACAGAAGGAAATAAAGAGAAACTGCCTTTTGAAATTCAAGCAGGGTTCACTAAAAAATTAAGGCACGCTCCTTTCCGTTTTGGGTTTATGCTAGAAAACCTTCAGGAATGGGACATTAGAAGAGAGTCTGAGAAAAACATAGTTACCATAGACCCAATTACAGAAGAGATTATAGAAGACAACAGTTTTGTAGCTGGAGATATTTTCATGCGTCACTTAATCTTTAATACTGAGGTACTCATTAGTAAAAACATAATCTTCAGATTAGGGTATAACTACAGAAGAAGACAAGAACTAGCATTCGAAGAAAAATCTGGAACTGTAGGACTAAGCATAGGAGCTTCTGTGAAAGTTTCTAAGTTCAATATCAGTTACGGAAGAAGCACATATCATTTAGCTGGTCCTTCAAATCACTTTACAGTGAATACGTCTATTTCAGATTGGTAAGGTTATGAAATAGCCATTAGCTAATAAAAAAGCTATCCGCTGCCGCAAGCTTTTGAACTTCGTCTAAGATAAGGTTAGCGCCAAAAACTCTCTGCATTAAGGACAAGCCTCTCCAAACGAGCCCAAGAAACCTCCTAGGTCAGATACGTTTACCGAGCCATCATTATTATAATCACCCAGACATAAAGGACTGAACAGACAAGAACCATTATCATCCACATTTGCTTCAGGATTATAATTTTCAGTATTCTCATACCTACACCCAACTATTCTCAAGATTAAGCAACTCCCATCATCAATACTGGCCTCTGGGGAGAACTCTAAAAACGCTGGATCAGTGCATCCCACATTTAGAGAAATACAACTCCCATCATCCACAGTAGCCGCAGGACTATAATTATCTGCTGTGACATCTATACAGCCTGGTATCTCCTGCCATAACCATGCATCATAGGCCAGTTCTTCATAATCAATGTATGGATTTCTATTGCCTTGAGCTTGTTCAACTCTTTGGTTACGTTGAACCTCAAGATCATCCACAGGATCCTGCAAATGCCACTGATAAACAAGATTCAAATCAATCAACTCAGAAATCAGCCCTGCTTGAGAAGGATAAACCGTATAGAAATAGAATATATGGCGAGCTACATCTCCTTTCCTATCCTCCTGAGGTTCAAATAAGCTATTAGCACCCTCTGAGAAGTTTAGTGATACTTCTGGCTCAGCCAACAAAGAAACGTAGTCAGCTGAAGCATTAAGTCCATACCATCGCGCTTGATTATCGGGCACCTCTCCAAAACCATGATTAGACCGAGCTGAATTCACACTTTGATGACTTGGACGAATATTATGAATATCAGATTTCATAGGCGCTTCCGCTCCATAAAAAGACTGAGGAACTATGTGTTCTGCATTAATAGGGTTTGGATAGGTGGTTACTTCAGAATCCATTTGAAAGTCCGTATAAATGCAGTAAATCTTACCATTCACCTCATCCGTGAACGAATACATCTGTTCACGAGCACTGGCATATCCTAAATCAGTGAATAAATTATCATACAAATTTATCTTTAACCAAGACCTTAAATCTTCATTATGAATTGATTCCGGATACTGAGCAATCCCTTGAATTTGAAAGAGACAAAAAACACAAAAAGGAAAAGACAATCGAAGAATCATACCTTCTAATATACACATAGAAAGCCCCTGTTTATCCTGCCCTGTAGCTCATTTGTCCATTATAAACAATCACAAAACTCAAGTGGCTAGCTGTCAGTAATTGTAAGCAATTGAAAGGGGAAAAAAAGACTTTTTTTTATTAGATCTGGGGTTTCTAAGCATCAATCCCAAAAGAACTTCCGAACACAAAAAAAAGCCAGACAAGTAAAGTGTCTGGCTTTTTACATTCTATGGTAAAACTGAGTCTCTTATATAAACTTCAGCGATTCATCATAATTAGGCTCGATGGTAATATCAGAAACCAATTCTGAATGAATGACATTCTGCTCCTCATCCAGCACCATTACCGCTCTAGCGTATAATCCGTTTAGCGCTCCATCTGTCATTAGAAGCCCATGGTTCTCTAAGCATCTATGCTTGAAATCCGAAGTAGTAACAGCATTCTCTATTCCCTCTGCACCACAAAATCTGCTCAAAGCAAATGGCAGATCCAAAGAAGCGAATAACAACACTACATCCTCCCTATCTTTCAACTTAGAAGAGAACGTTTTCAGCTGCATAGCACACACCCCAGTATCTACACTCGGGAAAATATTAAAAACCACTTTTTTTCCTTTCAAATCCTCTTCAGTTAAAGAAGATAAATCAGTCTTGGTGAGGTTTAATCCAGAAATCTTGTCTCCTACTAAGGGGAAATTCCCCTTGGTGTTTACCGCCTCTCCCTTAAATGCTGTAGTGCTCATCGTGTTTTATTTTTAAGTATGTTTATTTATAGCGTTACAATAACGAGATAATTCCCCTCTATTATAACACGAAACATTCAATAAATAACAGAAACCAAAACATCCAATATATTTTAGGCAAAATTAGAAACGCTCAAAGCTCTCAAAAGTCTGACCAGCCACAAACACTGATTGGTCAAAATATGAGATTTTTGTGAAACAGAAAATTTGATGGGGAGAAGAGAAGCTACTTTCTATGAAGTGATGACTTTGAATCCAAAAAACAAATTCCACAGCCTCTAAAAGACTCGTTTACTATTTCGGTGCAGTTCCTACCAGACACTAAATATGCTCATCACCTACTATTCACAATACTTTGAATCCGAACAATGACAACTCTTTTTTTTGTGAGTCCCTAGCTTTAATCGTACTTTTGTTTCAAAGCAAGTAACCGTGAAAAAGAAAATAAGCATAGCTATAGATGGGTACTCATCTTGCGGAAAGAGCACATTAGCTAAAGCAGTAGCCAAAGAACTCAACTATATCTACGTAGATACAGGCGCAATGTATAGAGCTATGACACTTCACGCTATAAAAAGAGGATACGTTACCCCTGAAGGTCTAAATGAAGAAGCCTTAATCAATGACTTAGACAATGTTTATATCACATTCCAATACAACCCTATAAGCTTCAAATCAGAAACTTGCCTTAACGGAACTGTCGTAGAAAAAGAAATTCGTCAAATGCAGGTTTCTAAGCACGTAAGTCCTGTGAGTACAGTAAAAGAGGTACGAGCTAAACTGGTAAAACTGCAGAAAAGACTGTCTGAGAATAAAGGTGTAGTGATGGATGGCAGAGACATAGGAACCGTAGTAATTCCTGATGCTGACCTTAAAATATTTATGGTGGCCACACCAGACGTCAGAATACAAAGACGATATGATGAGCTCATTTCTAAGGGAGTAGCCGTATCTAAAGAAGAAGTAAAGCAGAACATCACTGAAAGAGATCACATAGACTCTAGCAGGGAGGCTGACCCACTCCGTCAAGCAGCAGACTCTCTGGTTTTAGACAATTCAGATTTATCCTTGGATGAACAGTTCGAGTTCATTACCAAAAAAGCCCAAGAACTAATCATCAACAGGAAGGAAGCTAAAGAGTTAAGATGAATCAACTCACTAATAACTACTGATCCAAAGTCTCCAATTTCACTTCGAGCACATTTGTTGATAATTCAGAAATAAAGAGCATTTTAGAGCCAATAGCTGGACTAAATTTTACGTTTTGTTTAATGTCCATGAAGAGAAGCTATTCCTATATCCTCAGCCTTTTGGCTTTACTGCTTACGGTAAGTGGCATTCACTCTTTAGGTGTTTTGGCCAATCCCCAATTAGCAAAACACAAACCTAAGAATGAGTCAAAGTATACGGAGCTCACTCTTAAAAAAGACTCCACTGAAATAGTACTCCCTCTTGACGAAAACGAAGAACTAGACTTCTCTTTAGTCCATACATTAGAATACGAAGAAGATGCATCCCTCCCCTTCATTAAAAACGAAACCCCTACACCATGGGCAGATTCGGTTTTTAATTCGCTTACAGTAAAAGAAAGAGTAGCTCAGTTATTTATGGTAGCCGCATATTCCAATAGAGATGCAGCGCATAAAACAGAACTCATAAAATTAATCACAGAAGAGAAAATAGGAGGACTGATTTTCTTTCAAGGAGATCCCGCTTCTCAGATGGAGCTTACCAAGTGTTATCAGGATATTACTCAAACTCCTCTTTGGTTAGGAATGGATATAGAATGGGGTCTGAGCATGAGATTGTCTAATTCTATCCATTACCCATATCAGATGACTCTGGGAGCAATGGATAACGACTCTTTAGTCTACGAAATGGGAGCACAAATAGCCCAACAGATGAAGAGAATGGGAGTACACGTAAGTTTCTCACCAGTTCTAGATGTAAATAACAACCCCAATAATCCTGTGATTAACTACCGCTCTTTTGGTGAAAACAGAGAGAACGTTTCTGAAAAAGGACTCATGTATATCAAAGGACTTCAGGAAAATGGAGTGCTCGCTTGCGCCAAGCATTTCCCTGGCCATGGAGATACAGATATGGATTCGCATTTAGCCTTGCCTACAGTTAATCACAACAGAAACAGACTAGACAGCATAGAGCTATTTCCTTTTAAAAACGCCATCAATGAAGGCGTTGGAAGCATAATGGTGGCTCACCTCCACATTCCAGTATTGGATAATAGAGAGAATAGAGCTACTACACTTTCTTCCGCTACAGTAAATACTTTACTTAAAAAGCAGCTTAATTTCAAAGGGCTTTCGTTCACTGATGCGTTAAATATGAAAGGCGTAGCTAAGTATTTTCAACCGGGAGAAGTAGACCTAGAAGCGCTAAAAGCAGGAAACGATGTACTCCTCTTTCCAGAAGATGTTCCTCAGGCCATAAAGAAAATAATGGCTGCCATAGCATCAGGTGAAATCTCTGAAGAAACCATTAATACTAGATGCCTTAAAATCCTGAAAACTAAAGAATGGCTGGGATTAAACAAAAAGGAAAAGCTTGATAAAACTGACCTCGTAAAAGACCTAAATTCTGAAGAGTTCAACTGGTTGAACCAGCGATTGGCAGATGCTTCAATAACATTGCTACGCAATGAAAACAACACACTTCCTTTCCTTAAAATAAACGAAAATAAAACAGCCGTAATAAATATAGGAGCTGATAGAACAGCAAAACACTTCGGAGAAAATTTGGAGAAATATCTAGAGGTTAAAACGTTCAATGTCACCAAAACAGTAGGGTTCTCTGAAATACAAAACATAGCTAATGAGCTAAAAACTTTTGACCGAGTAATCGTAAACATTTTAGGTACTTCTAACAAGCCTAAAAAGGACTTCGGGATTACAGATAACATTAATCTTCTCCTGAGTAAAATGGATAAGAACAAAGAAAACATCCTTACTATTTACACCAATGCTTACAGCCTCTATAAATTAAAAAATCTAGACAATTTCTCGAGTATCATGGTGGCTTACCAAGATTCTAAAGAAGCCCAAAAGGCAGCTGCAGATGCTATTATAGGAGCGATTAAGATAAACGGAAAACTACCCGTCTCTGCTGGCCAGTTTATGGAAGGAGATGGGATTAATATCGGTAAGACCATTAGAATACGAAGAAATGTTTCTCCATTTGAACTAGGGTTAAATCCTTCAGATTTAAAAAATATAGACACTATAGCGCTCAGAGGAATAAAAGAAAAAGCATATCCAGGCTGTAGAGTTTTAGCTATTAAAAGCGGTAATGTAATCGTAGACAGAAGCTATGGACACCAAACTTACGAGAAGAGAAAAAAAGTAACGAACCAAACTGTTTATGACTTGGCTAGTATTACCAAAATAGCTTCTACTACCCTATCTCTATTACAACTTACAGACTTAAATAAATTCGACCCTAATAATAATCTCTGTGATTACCTTGCAGATATAGCCGATACATCAGATTATTTTAACATGAATCTTAAGGAAATGCTCAGTCATACTGCTGGTCTTAAACCTTGGATTCCTTTTTATGACTATACCCTAGTAAATAAGACACCTTCAAGTAAATATTACAGAAACTTCCCTAAAGAAGGTTATTTTAAAGTGGCGGATAAGCTATATATAGACCATTCTTATGCAGATAGTATCTATTATAAAATCCTTACAAATCCGTTAAGAGACAAAAGGAACTACAAGTACTCAGACCTCGGCTATTATCTGATTTACAGAATGTTCCCTCACATGACTTCTCTCTCTTTAGAAGATTATGTTTCAGAAAATTTCTATACTCCTTTAGGATTAAAAACAATAGGTTATCATCCACTAAAAAGGATGAATAAGAATCTAATAGCTCCTACTGAAAATGATAGGCTGTTTAGAAATCAAGTGTTAAGAGGATACGTCCATGATCCAGGAGCGGCTATGCTGGGAGGAGCTTGTGGACATGCAGGTCTATTCTCTAATGCCTATGACATAGCTACGATTATGCAGCTATTTTTAGACAAAGGAAACTATGCTGGCGAGCAATTTTTCAACAGTACTACATTTGACTTTTACAATACGACTCATTTTGCCAAGGATAAAAATAGAAGAGGAGTAGGATTTGATAAACCCGTGATGAATCCAGATTCAGGATCAGCATGTAACAGTGCTTCTGCCTCAAGTTTTGGCCATAGTGGGTTCACAGGAACACTTGTTTGGGCAGACCCAGAAAAGGACTTAGTTTATGTATTTTTGTCCAACAGAGTTTATCCTGATGCTGGGAATAGAAAATTGATCGATATGAATATCAGAACAGATATTCAGCAAGTGCTCTACGATGCTATAGATAAAGCTGAGCAGCGAAATTCATAAGCAAGTAAACAATGAAAATAGGTATAGTATGCTACCCCACTTTTGGCGGTAGCGGTGTGGTGGCTACAGAGTTAGGGAAGGAGCTTGCCGACAAAGGACATCTAGTCCATTTTATTACTTATAACCAGCCCGTAAGGTTAGGTTCATTCCGTAAAAATATATTCTATCATGAGGTAAACGTCTCAGAATACCCCCTGTTTGACTATCCTCCATATGAATTAGTGCTCGCGAGTAAAATGGTAGATGTAGTGAAGCACGAGCATTTAGATTTACTTCATGTACACTATGCTATTCCACATGCCTCTGCTGCTTACATGGCTAAGAAAATTTTAGCTGAGGAAGATATTCATATACCTGTAGTTACTACGCTGCACGGAACAGACATTACTTTACTGGGAAAAGATGCCTCTTTCGAGCCTGTGATCAGCTTCGCTATAAATAAAAGTGACAGAGTAACTGCAGTTTCTAGTAGTCTTAAAAATGATACTTACAAGCTTTTCGGTGTAAATAAGGATATAGAGGTAATTCCTAACTTCATACGAATGGATCAAGCGAATTACTTACCTAACGAAGAGCTCAGACAAAGTTATGCTCCCAATGGAGAAAAAATAATCGCACATATCTCTAACTTTAGACCAGTAAAACGTATTCCAGATATTATAGAAGTCTTTAATAAGGTTAGAAAAGAGGTGAAAGCCAAACTGGTCTTAGTAGGTGACGGTCCAGATAGAAATAAAGTAAGTCAGATGTGCCGTGAATATGGAATCTGTGATGATGTGCTTCTCGTAGGAAAACTAAAAAATCCTACTGAGGTCCTTAGCATAGCCGATCTCTTTATGCTTCCATCAGAACAGGAGAGTTTTGGTCTAGCAGCTTTGGAGGCTATGGCTGCAGGAGTTCCTGTCGTTTCAAGTAATACAGGAGGTATTCCAGAATTAAACAGGCATGGTGTTTCTGGAATGATGAGTAATGTCGGAGACATAGAGGAAATGGCAAAGCATTGTGTCTATTTACTAAGCTCTGAGAAAAGACTTGAAAAATTTAAGAAGCAGGCATTAGAGCGTGCAAAAGAGTTTGATATCTCTAAAGTACTTTCATATTATGAGAAAATTTATGAAGAAGCTTTAGAGGAGGTTAGGTCGCTGCATGGCTGATACTAAGAAAGTTTAAGTGTAAGAAAAAACTTAAAGCTGTTTAGTAGCTCGGTGATCCACAGAGTTAATTATCGATGAGCACCCTGTCTAAGAATTCATCATTAAACCCATTAGGAGAACCTATCCGGTTGAAACGTTGTCAGCTAGAATTTTTAATTAGACAACTCTCTAATCTCGGTAGAAAACACCTCATAAGATTCGAACTCCTGCTGGATAATTTTAGCGGTTTCTTCAGACTTAACAGAACGTGTGAAAAACGCTACTTCACCCCCTACTTTCTCTTGGACTATGCCTCTAGACTCTTCTAAGAGAAGTATAGCCTTGGCTATATTTGCTGGCACTTCATCTTTAAAGGTTCCTATGTAAATTACATATTCCTTATTTTCTAATGGGCGTGCATCAGTCGTATTCTCCTGACTTCTCTTAAGCCGCTCATCTGCCAATTGGTTCGATACCTCTGTAACTTCTATGCCTGACTCTAAGAACTTCTCTTTGGCCGCAGAAATGCCTATCCGCTTTCCATTATAATATGCAGTAACGAAAGCATCTCCTATTCCTAAATTCTTTACTTGCTCTTTTCTTCGAGCTGCCTCCTGAAGGTTAGTATAAATACCTGTAGAGTATCTAATTTTATTGTTGGCTAGACTCTCAGAATTGAGCGGTGCAATATTATAAATCTCACTAGACGGGACCGGTTTAGAGTAAACTCCTATCTGAACAGTGAAGAACAATCCGCTTAACACTTCTATCTGATTGGCTTCAGCCGCATCAGGAAATTTTTCATAATAATCATCCGCAGATTCTATCGGATTGAATGTCTCTTCTGTAACCTCAGTATTAGAGGTGGTTTCACTTTTACTAGACACATTAGACAAAGCCTCTTCTGGAGAAATATTCGTGGCCTTTTCGGTAGCTTTACTTGCTGTTTCAATTCCTAGAGTCTGGTTCTCTTCTGAAGTAGAAGTAGTGTTCTGCGCTTCTGAAGTTCTATAGTTTCTAGATTCTCGCAGAGAAATTCTTACTCCGTTTAAGTATGCTACTACGAACGCATCTGAAAACCCTAAATTTCTAACCTCTTTCTTGGCCTCATTGGCTAGGATTTCTTCTGCAAATACACCTACTGTGTAACGCGTAATTCCATTAGCCAACTCTTCTCCAGATACTGGCGCAAAATCATTATAAAGTGTCTGAGAAATAGCTTTTCTGAAGGCTCCCACTTGAACCTTATAAACCAGTCCTTCTGGTAGCCTCACTCCAACTGGAATTGGTCTAGTTTCACTGTAAACATTCTTCGTTTTACTAAATACAGTTTGGTTTACCGCTGAGCTTAAATCTAGAGAGCGAGAGTAAACATTTTCTGTGTACTCATTTCCTGAGAAATCAGGAGTTTCTTCTACAGCTGCTAATAGTGTAGCAGGGTTCATAGTGTATTGCAACGCTAACAAGCCTGATTTTAATACTTCACTAGAAATCATCAGTTCTTCTTTATTTCCCTCTAGCTTAGCTGCGGAAGCATATTCTACCTGCGCTGCTGCCCTTAATCTCTTTACCTCCGTTCTAGAGACCTCTTTTTCAGAATCAGTTTCTGCCAATTCTATCGTGTTCTCTATTTCTATCGCTCGCTCTTCCAGAGATTTTGCGATTAGCTGAGTGGCTTGCAAATCTCCTTGAATTTTAACCAGTTCTGTTACATTAGAAGAAAGCTGTTTCGTTTTTTCCTCATAATCCAAATAAGCGTCTGTTCCTTTCACTTGTCCTAACTCTTCTGGAGTTAAATCCCAGTTTTTTTCTAATTTTTCAACATCTGCTATACCGTCTTCTAAGAGTAAAACCTTATCTGCAAATTCAAGCTTAAATGTATTTTCTGGTATCTCATTATTTTTAGCAGAAATCTCTTCTGCCAATCCTTGATCTTCCATCATTAATGACAGTGTCTCTGGAGAGAGTTCAGCCAATAAAGCTGAGTTAGAAACTAACCAATCTACTTTCTTTAAATTCTCTGACGCGGCCAACTGTTTAGCTATAGACTCTTTATAAAGTTCTTCTTTTTTCAAGATGTCTTTCTTAGAGCTTCTTTCCGCTAATTCATTATAAATATCAGCATCTTCATTGTAAACCTCAGCCGCAGCTCTAATTTTCTGAATCAGCTGTAATAACGGAGTTGAATTACTTATCTGAGCTTCATTAGAGATAATTTCTGCAGCTACCTTTTCTAGTTCTGCAGCATAATTCGATTGTGCCGTTTCTAAAATATAAGGTAAGTCCTTCACCTCCATCTTAGCTCGTTTCTTTTCGAGTTTGGCTAAACGTTTAGCTAATTTTTCTTCTTCTTTTTCAGAGGTTGTTGCTTGTACTTTTAGCCTTTCTATATCTTGTATTAAGCCTTCTATCTGCGCTTGCTTTTTAAGCTTGGAGTTTATCTCCGGATTATTCTCTATTAAATCCTCATAAGGTTCAGAATAAGTCAACTCATCTGATTTTATTATCTCAGCGTTTATAGCGTTTTCATAGAACGAATTCGTAACAGCAGCCGGAAGTGTTTTTACTTCTGTTTTTATCTGCTCTTTAGTTAAACGAGAGTCTGTATTAGCCAGTAAAGTGGTCTTCTCTAAGCTGTTTTCATTAGAATCATTGGATTTTCCTGAACGTAGTTCAGCTTCTTCGGTTACTAACCCTTTAATCTCTCCTGTGAGTTCAGCAGAGGTTCCTCCTTCTTCCTCTTTAGTGTCATTATCCTCATTGGTAGCTATATTCTCTGAGCCTGCTGAAGCACTAGAAGCAATCGCGGTCTCACCTTCTTGTTCTTCAGTGGTAGAGTTTTCTGTTGCTCCATTTCCAGTAACGGTGTTTTCTTCAGAAGAATCTAACCCTGATAGCTCTTCTGTCACTTCTTCAGAATTTTCAGAAACACGGTTCTCTACAAGTGTGTTTTCTTCAGTTCCTACTGCTTTTAATTCTGCTATTCTAGTTTCAAAAGTTTCGTTTTCTGCTAATAAATTATTCTTAACATCTTCTAATACAGAAATCTCATCTTGAATAGTTCCTTTCCTCGCTTTCCTTTTTGTAGCATTTAATTCTGTTTCTTTTTCTGTGGCAGCATTTTCTATGCTTGATATGAATTCTTGATTTGCATTAAGCATTTCTTCATTCATCTGAAGTGCACTTAACGCTGAGTTCTCTGATATGCCTGAAATTCGGCTTTCATAACTAGGAGCTAACTTATCAGCGGTAGCCTTTCTAGCGCTAGGTTGAGCGGCAGTTACTACTTCAGTTTCTGTTGTGGTAAGGTTTTCTTCAGATTCATCTACTCTATCCTCGGTAGTCTCTGTGTCTAGCTCTTCTGAAGATGAGTTTTCCAGCACATCAGTTTCTGTTTCAGACTGAGCTGTTTTTCCCGATTCGGCTAAAGCAGCTTGAGCCTTTAGATTCAAAAGAGCTCCGCTAGTTAGCGTTAACTGTTTAACTAGGTTTTTCTTAAGATTTAAGTTCCTTGATTTCACCACAATAGATGCGGTTTTATTCTGCTCCTCTAGCTGCATAATCTTTTGCTCGATTACCTTTTTATAATCTTCAGTTATCTCCAGCTTTCTTTCAGGGTTAGAACTAACTTCTTTTTCATAAACAGTATTTAAAAGTGTTGTATCATATCCTCTAGAGTTAAGTTCTGTAATTCCTTGTTTAATGGTATTGACTTTTCTGCTCAGCGTTATAATTTCTTCTGCATTCTCGCTAAACGCTATTTCTCCATTGGTTTCTTCCAGAACATTTATTAAGGCTTGCTTAGCTGTTTGAGTGAAATCATTTTCAGCACTTAATTCTTCTAATGAACTTAGTTCCGTTTCGGTAATCGCCAACTCTTCATATTCATTATCCGCATATTGACTAATTACAGCTTCCACTTCTCCTGCTGATATAGCAGGAGACAGGGTTTCATTAAACTCTATTTGAGATAATGCCTCAGTAGTACTTTTTCTTTCGGTTTCTAAAAACGTTCTCTCTTCAGGTGTTAACTCAGTATTGGCTAATACCTCATCGATAGCTTTCTGACTCGAAGATAATTCACTCGCATACATTTCTTTGATTGCTTCCTCTCTAATGTTTTGCGCCATTGCATTTTCTAGATCATACAATTCAGCTAGTTGAGCTTTATAGTCGGACTGAATAACCGTCACGTCCGTTAGCTCTAATCCATTAGACAAGCTGCCCGCTTTAGATTGAATCTTAGAAAGGTCTATGCTGTTATTCAACTCATCAGTCGCTGCAGCTATATATTCTTGTTTTTCAGCAATTAATAAACTAGTCTCCTTTACAATTACTTCTGAAGCAGCTATTTCAGCTTCTATTTCCGATGCACTAAATACTAATGGTTCTCCCTGGAACTCGTGAGATTCAGACTTTATATTTTGAAGAAAGTCGAGTTTCAATACATAATTTTCTACCGAATAACTGAGAATCTCTGCTTTATTCGACTCTCTATCTAGGTCATCTTTTAATTTAAATAGCTCGTTCGAAGCAGCAGCAATATCCATTTCTAAATTCTCTATCTCAGACTTTTTAGCGGTAGCTTGTAATGCTGCTTTCTTTCCTGATAGGCTACTCTCTAAAGCAGCCACTTCTTTCCTTAGCACATTAATTATTCCCACTAAACTCTCTAATTCATTGGCAGTGAAATCTGCCGCTTGAGTAATTACTACTTCGGGGCCCGAACTATCTTCTATGCTAATACTTCTCTCTCTTTTTTTTTCATCTTTCAGCAACCCTACGACCTCATCGAAATCGGCGCTAGACTGCATTTTGTCAGCATTTTTATTAATACTGGCTGCTCCTTTCTCTAACTGCGTGCTATATCCGTCCACAGCTTTCACCACCTCCAATAAACTATGAGATGCCATTCTAAGGTTCTTACTTTCCACTAACAGCAGGTTTCCTTCTTTAATTCTTTCTAAATAAACATCAGAAAGAGATAAGTCTGCGCTGGCAATGAGTGCTTTTCCTTCAGCTAACTTTTCTGAAGCCAATGCTTGATTAATTTTAGCTTCTGCATAGGCTTCTTTAGTTCTTTGTTTCAGGTTTTCTGATTCTGATTTATATGCTGCCGATTCCTCTTTCATGTCTGCCACTATTTCAGCTAAAGCGGTTTTCTCACTAAACCCTGCTATGACGACTGCATCAGACAATGGTCTGGAAGTATCTAGGAACTTTTCTTTTTCTTGGATTTGAGTTTCTAGAACAGCAGTCATTTCATCTGAGTTTACTTCTAATCCAGCTTTTCTTCTTAAGATATCCTGTGTTAAGCTAGCTATATCCTCATCCAGTATCTCATCAAAGAAATTCCTTATTTGAAGTCTTTCTGCCCCTCCTTCTTTACTCAGAACAAGCTCTTGTCTTAACACCACTGGAACATCGAAAGAAGGTATTTCTACTATTCCTTCATGAATTAATAGACTGTTTTCTACCTCAACTTCAAACTTGTATATCCCTGCTCTTTCGAAAGGGATGGTGTAATTCCCATTAGAGGAGTTGGTGTAAAACTCACCCATGTATCTGCCTGAGAGCTCATCTACTATAGATATTTTAGTGCTTTTATGTGTTTCATCTATTCTAGAAATAAAATCACCCTGAATGATTACCAGATTAATAGGAACAGCGTCTACTCTAACCTTGTATATGTGAAGGTTGTTTAGAGCACTGCTTCTTCCACTGGCAAAATAAGCCATGGTTTTAGTAGAATCTACCAAGTAAAATAAATCGTCATCCGGAGTATTCACCGCAAAATCAAGATTCTTCACCTGAATATATCGGTCAGAATTAATATCATAACGCGCTCTAAACACATCAAAACCACCCATACTCGTATGTCCTTCGGAAGCGAAATAGAGCGTCTCCCCATCACTATGCATAAAAGCGAAATCTTCATCGAAAGAAGTGTTTACTTCTCCTACTAATTTTTCAGGTTTACTGAATTTTGCATCGGCCAAAGGTTTAACTCTGTATAGATCTAACTGGTCGCCATTATTTCCATAAGAAGAGTAAAAAATATAATCAGATGAATTATCGAAGTGAACTACTCCTTTAAGCCCTTTTTTCTTGTCATTTTTAGTGATTAATGCTTCTGGCTTAGCGATAATCTTACCTCCTATACCATTTAAGTCATAGTACCTAAAAAAATCATTTTCAGAAACTTGCTTCTTTTCCAACACCACTAAATCGGTAATGCTTGACAACAGACCTTCACCATTACTGCACATTTCTATCTGGCGCTGAGCATTGAATTTATCTCGGGTTTTTTCGTCTGCTTTATCCAAAAAAGAACTGTAAGCAATCTTAGCTTCTCTAAAATCGTAATTAAGATGTTTAGCAAGTCCTAAATAATAATAGGCCCGAGCATCACCGACTGATTTATTAGTACTAAACTCTAGATGTCTGATAGCCGTCTCTTTATCCACTCCGGAATAGAGTATACAAGTTCCAAACTTGAAGTTGTAATCCGTGTTTCTAGGGTGTAAGCTCACTAATTGTGAGAACAAAGGAAGCGCCTGAATGAAGCTTCCGTCTTTGAAGTTTTCATTGGCATGCTTAATTAAATCCAGTTCATTTTTAAAGGATTGACTCCATAAAAACTGTGGGGCGCAGATTAATATAAGAATTAAAATTCTCAACATATTAGATAGAGTGTTTAGCGCTAATTTATCCATTAACGCTCATTTACGCCTTTTAGCGCGCTTGAATTATAAACAAGTTCACTTAATCAAAAAGTAAATCACTTTTGCTTCTTATTTATACAGACTTCAAGCAGGTTATAATTGAAGTGTTTTTTCTAATGCTAAAAAAGAACATTCAGAAGGATTTTTTGTCTCATAATTTATTTCTACTCCCAGGCACACTCCAGAAAAAATAGACTGAATAGCCTTCCCGCTGGAAAAACTTAAAGTGCACTGATAATCAAAATCACTTCCTTTTACTTTCTTCACCACAGGGCCTTCTAATTGACCATGAACAAATTCACCTCTTAAATCATAAGTAAAATCTGCTTCTGATTTCAAATGCTTCTTCATCCTTCCACTGAATTCAAAGAGGCCGTGTCTTTTTAAAAGCGAAGAATTCGCTGGCATCTCATATTCTATAAATCCATTAGAATATCCTTTTACTGAGACATCAAAGCCTAAGAGTTTACTTATTTCTTCAGATGTCACAGTAGATAGATCTCTCCTAAAATGAGATTTATCTATTTCTTTATAAACAGCGTTTTTTCTGGAAATCCCTCCCCCATAGACCCATCCATCTGTAGCTCCTCTTCCCTTACTTCCCGAAAATCTAATTTTCTTCCATGAGCTAAACCGAGGCTCTCCGCGCATTATTATTTTCTCTTTGTAGTCCGTTTCTTCACCGTAGTAAATAGCGCGCTGGCCATAGGTCAGTTTATCTATGACTACACCGTCTTTACCTGGAGTGCTGCGCACGTTTAAGCCAGAAATAACTGAAAGAACTTCTATTTCTTCAGGAGAAACATCTTCTTCCTGCTGAACTGGATCTATGACTTCTGGTGCATTGTTCTCCTTAGAGGTTTCCTCGGGAAAGTTTCCGCAACTTGCAAGAAGAGCGGTGAAAGCGAAAAATGAAATTTTAACTATACGCATAGGTGAGTTTAAGTAATTAACTGATAAATTACCTATAAAAGTACCTGTTTAAAAAGTATTGTTACACATTAAATCTAAAATGCATAATGTCTCCGTCCTGGACAATGTATTCTTTTCCTTCTACTCCCATTTTACCAGCTTCTTTTACAGCAGCTTCTGACCCTAACGAAATGTAATCCTCATACTTCATCACTTCAGCTCGAATGAATCCCTTTTCGAAATCAGTATGAATAACACCTGCCGCCTGAGGTGCCGTAGCTCCTACCTGCACTGTCCAAGCTCTTACCTCTTTCTTCCCTGCGGTAAAGTATGTTTGTAGATTAAGAAGTTTATAAGCAGATTTTATAAGTTTTGCTACGCCAGGCTCTTTTAACCCTAAATCTTCTAAGAACTCTTGGCGCTCTTCATAAGATTCTAGCTCTG
>Ga0209712_10000813_pt1 | contig 26940 bp, 18 predicted proteins | sample ArcOceMetagenome_FD_187443 | JGI IMG/M metagenome (GOLD analysis project Ga0209712, IMG submission 187443) | Marine eukaryotic phytoplankton communities from Arctic Ocean - Arctic Ocean - Greenland ARC118M Metagenome (SPAdes) (version 2) | ecosystem: Environmental > Aquatic > Marine > Oceanic...
AATTAGGAGTAAATGTAAAAAAATATTCTAATACTGTGCGCGTGCACAGTCAATTTTTTATATTTTTTTTTATTAAAAAAAAAGTGTTTAATTTGGACTTTAATTATTATTAATAATGTGACTTAGAGTTTAATGTTTCCCGTTCAAGAAAAATAGTTGATTAGTTTGTTGGGAAAAAGTATCCAATTCACGAGGCGACCTCCAGCGACTGGCTTCCAGCCAGTCGCTGGTTTTTCTCCATTTTATTGCAAAAGCTGGCTGGAAGCCAGTCGCTGATACGGAATTCCTTAAATTGCCAAAATTAATCTAGCGTTATTTCCAAATTAATATCATATTTTTAAAACATGAATACGAGAATAGGAATAAAAGATATTGCTAAAAAAGCAGGTGTATCTAAAGGTACAGTAGATAGGGTATTGCACAATCGAGGTAATGTTTCTCCTATTGCTCGTGAAAAGGTAGTGGCTGCCATGAAAGAATTAGATTATATACCCAATGTAATCGCGAGTGCTTTAGCTTCTAAAAAGTCTTGGAAAATTGCTGTTCTCATACCCGATTCTAAAAATGATCCTTTTTGGACTCAACCCGAAGCTGGCATCTTGAGAGCAAAAAAAGCGTTGCGCGATTATAAAGTAATGATTGATTTTTATCCCTTTAGAGATGCTGACTCAGATCACTTCAGCTCATGTGCTGATGAAATTCTTGCGAAAGAATATGATGCATTACTTATTTCTCCTAGTTTTTTGAAAGAGGGACAAAAGGTTTTAAAAAAATGTGAGGCGAAACACTTACCCTATATTCAAATCAATACTTTTTTAGACCGAAAGAGTGAATATTTTTTATCCTACATCGGCCAAAATTCTTATGCAAGTGGAATGCTTGCTGCAAAATTATTAAACTTTGGAGTAGAGGAAGGGGCGTCAGCTATGATTTTACATTTGGAAAAAGAGGCATATAATGCAAAGCATTTGGTGGACAAGGAGAATGGATTTATCAATTTCTTCTCAAAGAATAAAAAAAGGAAAATCAATATTGTTAAAGGTAGCTTTGGAGATACCTTTGACAAAAAAGGATTACAACAATACTTGAAAAAAACATTGGAAGAAAATCCTAATGTGCAAGGAATTTTTGTAACCACTTCTAAATTATTTCACATTGTTCCTATCTTAAAAAAATTGGGACGCACAGATATCAAACTAGTCGGATTTGACTTAATTGACAGCAATCTCAAATATCTTTACAATGATAAAATTCATTTCCTAATTAATCAAAATCCCAAGAAACAAGGATTTATGGGGATCATGAATTTGTTCAACCACTTAGTATTGAAAAAAGAAATTAACTCCTTGCAATTACTCCCACTTGATGTGGTGATGAAAGAAAATGTACAATATTATTTGGATGAAAAAGAGGAGGAGATTCATCTGGTATTTTAATTCTGTAACTATTCAATATTGAGGCTCACGTAATAAACTTTTGAACGCAGAGATGCGGAGACGCAGGGTTTCTTCTCTGCGTTCAAAAATTAAACCTATTTGGTAATCTTAGAAATAAACACATGAGAATATATTTTTGGATTTTAATCTTGACTTCACCTTGTTGGAGTACGGCTCAAAGTAACTCAAAACTTTTCACCTTGCTTTCTCCAGAAGCAACTAATGTACATTTCCAAAATACGATTACCGACGAAAAAGATCATAACATTTTGATCTACAGTAATTATTATGGCGGAGCGGGAGTTGGAGTAGGGGACTTTAATAAAGATGGTTTGACTGATTTATTTTTTGCAGGAAATTTAGTGAGTGATGAAATATATTTTAACCTCGGTGATTTAAAATTTCAACAAGCAAATGAAGAATCAGGTATCAAAGACAATGGTGGTTGGTCCTCAGGTGTTGTGGTCGCCGATGTTAATAATGATGGTTGGGAAGATATTTATGTTACCCGAGAATTGTATGATGATAAACCTGACTTGAGAAAAAATTTACTCTACATTAATACTGGAAAAACTTTCGATTTAGGAAATGGAAAAAAGGGTGTGCGCTTTGAAGAGCAAGCTGCTGCTTATGGTTTAGATAATGCTGAACGAACTCGCCATGCAGGATTTTTAGATTATGATAATGATGGTTGGTTGGATCTTTTACTACTTAATCAACCACCTAACCCAGGGAATTATTCTGCTCTTTTAGGCAGCAATTTGATGCAAGAAAAATGGTCACCTCGACTTTTTCATAACAATGGAAATACAACTTTTACAGATGTCTCCAAAGAGGCTGGAATTTTACTCCCCGGATATGCCAATAGTATGGTCGCAACCGATGTTAACCAAGATGGATGGGTAGATATTTATTTGACCAATGACTACGAAGCTCCCGATAGATTATTCCTTAATAATAGTGATGGAACATTTTCTGAGGTGTTGAAAAAACAAATGAATCACCTCAGCTTTTATTCGATGGGAGTGGATGCCGCAGACATTAATAATGATGGTTGGCCAGATCTGATGACCTTGGATATGGTAGCGGAAGACAACTTTCGGATCAAAGCAAATATGAGTGGCATGAATCCAAAATCGTTTTGGAAAGTAGTCGAAAATGGCGGACACTATCAATATATGTTTAATGCTTTGCAATTGAATAATGAAGGAGAGAATTTTAGTGAAATTTCTCAACTTGCAGGTATGTCAAGTACCGATTGGAGTTGGTCTAATTTGATCGCAGATTTGGACAATGATGGATGGAAAGATGTTTTTGTCACCAATGGATTATTGCGAGATATTCGAAATTCTGATGCGGCTAAAACCTTCCCGAAATATGTGCGAAAAGTGATTAATGAATTTGTAGAAAGAAATCCAGATGCTGGTGATGTTGGCATTTTTGACATTTTGGATTTAGAAGAGGCGCTAGATTTATTGCCAAGTGTTCCTTTAAAAAATTATGTTTTCCAAAATAATGGCGACCTCACTTTTTCCAAAAAAATAGAAGAATGGGGATTGAATCAAGAGACTTTCTCCAATGGTTCAAGTTATGCAGATTTGGATAATGATGGAGACTTGGATTTGATTGTCAATAATATAAATGCGCCTGCTTTTATTTACCAAAATAATTCAAACACTTTAAATAAAAATAATTGGATTAGATTACAACTAATTGATAGTCAACTAAATGCACCATTTTTTGGAACTAAAGTATCAATTGAATATGAAGATGGGAAAACCCAATTTGTAGAGTTGACCAATGTTCGGGGAATGTATTCTACAAGCGAAAACATGGCTCATTTTGGCATTGGAAAAACGAAAAAAATTGATAAAATCCTCATCACTCTACCAAATGGAAAATGTATTAAAAAAGAAAATATTGAAGCAAATACTTTTCTGAAAATTGATATTAATCAAGAAGATATTTTTGATAAAAAGTCAGACTTGAATAATGTAAAAGCGTTGTTGGCGAAAGTCGAAAACTCAAAACTCTCTAATGTTAAACATCAAGAAAATGATTTCGACGACTACGAAAACCAAATTTTACTCCCACATAAAATGTCTCAATTCGGGCCAGCTTTGACCACCGGAGATATTAATGGAGATGGTTTAGAAGATGTTTTTGTAGGAGGTGCAAAAGGGCAGGTGGGGCAGTTTTTTATCCAAAAAAGAAACAATAATTTTGAGTCGATTTCCATGCCTGACGACTTCAAAAAAGATGCGGAATATGAAGATGTAAATGCCTTGTTATTTGATTTAGATAATGATGGAGATTTAGATCTTTATGTAGTGAGCGGAGGGAACTTTTATCCCCCTCAAAATAAGATGTATCAAGACCGAATCTACCTCAACGAAAATGGAATCTTTAAAAAAGATCAATCTAAAATTGCCAAATTCCGAGAAAGCGGTGGAAGCATTCAAGCAGCAGATTTCGATCAAGATGGTGATTTAGATTTACTCATTGGAGGAAGACATTTGCCTTGGTCCTATCCTTCCCCGACCGTTTCCAGATTACTAAAAAATGAGAATGGGATTTTAAAAGATATCACTAAAAGTAATGCGCAAGGTTTAATTCAATTAGGGATGGTTACGGATGCCGTTTGGACAGATTTTGACAACGATAATGACCTTGATTTTATCGTCGTCGGAGAGTGGATGCCGATCACTTTTTTTGAAAATAAAAATGGCGTTTTTGAAAAAAATAACACTGTAATTCCAAATTCTACTGGCTGGTGGTACAGCCTCGAAAAGTCAGATATCGACAATGATGGAGATGACGATTACCTCGTTGGAAATTTAGGATTAAATTATAAATACAAAGCTAGCCCAACTGAACCTTTTGAAGTTCATTATGATGATTTTGATGAAAATGGTTCCAAAGATATCGTGTTGAGTTACTATAATTTTGGAGAGCAATTTCCATTGCGAGGGCGATCTTGCTCGAGTCAGCAAGTGCCTTTAGTTGGTGAAAATTTTCCCACGTATAATATCTTTGCCACCTCAGATATGAATACAGTGTACGGAGAAGAGAAGTTGGAAAATGCATTACATTATTCTGCTCAAACTTTTGCAAGTGTATATATTGAAAATAAAGGACAAGGAAAGTTTAAAATGAAACCTTTACCGAATGAAGCCCAAGTTTCGAACATCAATGATTTTATGATCAAAGATTTTGATGGCGATGGAAATAAAGATGTCTTACTTGCTGGAAATTTATTTACCTCTGAAATTGAGACGACTCGAAATGATGCGGGAAATGGTTTAATTCTAAAAGGTGATGGAAAAGGAAATTGGCAACCTCTCCCTAGTTCAAAAAGTGGAATTAATATTCCTTTGGACGTAAAAGGGATTCAATCTGTGGCGATTTCAAATGGTATTTATATTTTATTTGGATGTAATGATTCCAATTTACAGGTGTATAAATTTTTAAGGAAAAACTAATAATTTAGAGGGATCGGATACCTACAAGGTATCAAATCCCTAATTAATCAAAACAAAACAATGACTAAAAAAACGAATTACCAAACTGCATTTTTCTTTCTCGTTTCGCTCTTTTTTATGTGGGCATTTCTGACCGCACTTAATGATATTCTAGTGCCTTTTGTAAAAGAACTGTTCGACTTTGGATATACCGAAGCTGCTTTGGTTCAGTTCTGTTTTTTTGGCGCATTTTTCATCATGGGCTATCCCGCCTCTTTGATTTTGGACAAATATGGATACAAGACTGGGATCGTAATTGGACTCGCCTTAATGGGCGTAGGAGCATTGTTATTTTATCCTGCTTCGGTGATGGTTTACTATCCACTTTTCTTGGGAGCTTTATTTGTTTTGGCTACTGGAGTGACAATGTTGCAAGTGGCGGCTAATCCCTATGTGGCGGTTTTGGGTTCACCTGAGACAGCAGCAAGTCGATTGAATTTGGCTCAAGGAGTTAACTCCGTGGCAAAAGTAATCGCACCCATCTTTGGTGGAGCATTAATTTTGAGTGGAATTGACGGGTTACCTAAAGAGCAACAAGCAGAGGCTGTTCAGATGCCTTATGTTGGTTTAGCGATTGCCTTATTTGTTTTAGCTGGAGTTTTTGCTTTTATCACCTTACCAAATTTAAGAGATTTAGATTCGGTCAAGGAGAGCAATAAAATTGCTGTAAAAGGTAAAAATTCTATCTTCGATTTTCCTTATTTATTATTGGGAGCTGGGGCGATATTTATGTACGTAGGAGCGGAAGTTACGGTGGCAAGTTTTATGGTAAGTTTTCTCGGAGAAGAAAGTATTGCAGGTTTGGATAAAGAATCAGCGAGTAAATATTTATCATTTTACTGGGGTGGTCTGATGGTTGGAAGATTTGTAGGAGCGGCTGTTTTGCAAAAAATAAAATCGCAAACTTTATTGGCCATCATGGCGGTTGCAGCAATTTTGTTTTTGATCACCGGCATCACGATGACAGGATGGACAGCAGGTTGGGCGATTATTTTAATAGGATTTTGTAATTCAATTATGTGGAGTAATATTTTCACCTTGGCGATTGATGGTCTGGGGAAATTTACCAGCAAAGGTTCTGGTTTATTGGTGATGGCAATTGTCGGTGGAGCATTTGTTCCTTTATTGCACGGGTATTTAGCTGATAGAATTGGGTTACAATCAAGTTATGTAGTAGCGATATTTTGTTACGTGTACATCTTGTTTTATGCAGTAAGTGGTTATAAGATTGGGAAAGCAAAAGTTTAATTTATTCAGAAAAGTGGTGTTAGCGCATTGAACTCAGGTTCGCGCCAATGCTCCTGCATTGGCGCGAACACTCTACAATTAAAAAAATTCTATAACGAAAATTTATAAAAATGAAAAAACGAAAATTTATAAAAACGATTGCCACAGGAGGTTTAGGAATAGCAGCAAGTAGCTCATGGTTGGGTTGTGATTCACCTGCGGAAAAACCTATTTCAAATAATCATCCAGTTGCACATACTTCTCCCAATTCACTTCCCGACAATTGGGTTTGGCTACGTCCTGACTTAAAGTGGAAAGATGATGATTGGAAAAAAACATTTGACCGATTAAGAAAAGTAGGCATTGAAGCTATTTTACCTCAAGTATATTCCAGTCGAGATACGCTTTTTGATCATCCTCTTTTACCCGTAAAAGAAAGATGGTTAGAACGAATTATTCCTTTGGCTCATGCGGCAGATTTGGAAGTACATGCCTGGATGTGGACGATGCCATTGAATGACCAAACTCTTTTGGAAAAACATCCTGACTGGTATTCGGTCAATCGAAATGGCAATCCTGCCAATACCCATCCTGCGTATGTTGATTACTATAAATTCCTTTGCCCTTGCCACCCTGAAGTGCAAGAATTTGTCGCAGGCAATGTTGAGGCACTTGGAAAAATAGAAGATTTAGATGGCATTCATTTGGATTATGTGCGGCAACCTGATGTCATTCTCGCAGAAGCTTTACAACCGAAATATAATATCGTTCAAGACAAAGAATATCCTCAATACGATTATCCCTATTCTAAAAATTGCCGAAACCTTTTTAAGGAAAAACATGGAATTGATCCAATGGATTTAGGCGATGATGCACCGGCCAATGAAGCATGGCGACAGTTTCGATATGATGCAGTTTCGAATGTCGTGAATAACTTTTGTGTGCCTACTGCTCGTAAATATAACAAAGTAATTACGGCTGCCGTTTTTCCCAACTGGGAGAGTGTACGACAGCAATGGCATCGTTGGGATTTAGATGGATTTTTACCGATGTTGTATCAAGGTTTTTATAATAAAAAAATTGAATGGGTAGGTGAGGAGGTGCAAAAAGCATTGGCGAGATTGAAGAATGCTGATAATACTAAACCAGTTTATAGTGGTTTGTTTTTACCGCATGTCAAACCTGAAGAGATGGAAAAAGCGGTGAAAATCTCAATGGATGCGGGGGCTAAAGGGATTTCTTTATTTGATTATGGTTCGATTACGGAGGAGTATTGGAAAGTGTTGGAGAAAGTTTTAAAGCCAAAATAAGTTTTTATTCTTACGGAAAAGCGTTGTTAGCACTTTGAGTGCTAACAACGCCTGCCTTACAAAACTAAAATGAAGTACCTCTAAAATGAAGCATCCAAAATTAAGGGTAGCATTTCTTTTTATCTTAATAATTTTTGGCATTTCAACATTTGCTCAAAAGCATAGTATTTCCATTACACCACTTAGACCCTTTTTTTCTAAGGTAAATCTCCGCTATGAATATGCTGTCAAAAGCAATTTGACTATCGCTTTAGAATTTGAAGATTGGAATATTAAGGATAGGCAAAAATTTACTTTGAGTAGTGTTAAGCCTGATGAAAAATCTCATCTAGGAAATCGATTTAACTTAGGAATCAGAAAATATGATACGACAAAAGTGAAGAAAAATAGTACGAATTATTCTTTCATTGGCGTCGGAAGTTTTATTGGAAAACATAAAGTTGGACTGCGTACTTTTACTCCAAAACCGTTAGACGGTTATACTATTCGATCTGGAAATGTTTCATTAATTACTACCGGTGTCAGAGTGGATGTAGGTATCAGGAAAATATTTAAAAAAGGATACTTTTTTGAATTCGGAATATTTGGTGGATATGCATGGAACAATAAAAAACAGAAAAAATTGATGCTATTCGATGAAGAACAAATGAGCGAATCAGAGGAGAAAAAATTAATTTGTGAGGTTCATGGATTATTTTATAGTACTGTTTTTTTGGCCGGGTATAATTTTTAAAGTCATTTTACTAAAGTTAAATCTCCCGAAAATAATTGACTATCCCCGTCTAATAATTCCACTTCCATCACCCACACAAAAACACCCGTATTCATTTTTTCTCCTTTAAAAATTCCATCCCACAAAGTAATACTTGAATTTGGAAGTATATTGTTTTTTTCAAAAACCAATGCCCCCCAACGGCTAAATACTTTGACATTTTTTACCTTGGAAATAAAATTATCAGCAGCAAAATGGATCGTGAAAAAATCATTTTCCCCATCATCATTTGGAGAGAAAGCATTAGGAACATAAAATAAATCTTCAATACAATCTGACGTATAATTTTCTGGATTGGGTAATTCAATCGTTTCTGTCACTAAGCAATCATTGGCATCTGTCACACTAATGTTATAGATTCCTGCGGCAAGTTCTGTTGGATTGATTTCATCATTGACTATTTTATCCCAAAGAATATTGAAGGGTGGAACACCATCAGAAATATTTAAATTAATGGAACCATCATCTATACCAGGACAAACTGGCGGAGAAAAAGTATAATTTAGATTCACCCCATTAGAATTTACATTTCCAAAACCAACTGCAATTCCTTCACAATATGCATCTTCAAAATCTATCAATTCATAGAGCCCCACTTCTACAACTGGTAATGTAAAAGGATTGTTATAAATATTTTGAATAGTAGTTTGATCGACGCCATCAAGCAAATAAGTAATCGACCAAGGTGGATTTCCTTCCATTTCAACATTAAGAAAAGCAGTCTCTCCTTCACATATTTGTTCCTCGCCATTCAGCGTACCCGTAGGTTGAGCTTGAATTCCAACACCTACAATCGCGAGGGTAGTGTCTCCACAAAAATCTGTAATCGTTACGGTAAAATGAGTTGGTTCATCAACCGTTTCTGTTAAGAGTGGAGTAGTAGCGGAAGTATTCCAAATAAAACCATATGGAGCTACACCTCCCGTCACCGTTGGCCCGATGGTAAATTCTTGATCAGGACAAACATAGATTTCTTCAAATGTTCCTTCCATTTCCACGAGGTCTTCGATAAACAAATCCGCTTGAGAAGAGGCTAAGCAGTCACAATCAAAATCAATTTCTAAACGCAATCGTTCGGTCGCTTCTGCCAACGCATCAGGAAGTATATTTACAGGAAGTACAAAGGTATTTTGATTGGCAGGTATCGTGATGAAAGTTGGTAATGCTGCAAAATCTACATTTTCAATTGCCTCCGAAATTGGACTAATCGTAAAGTCAACTTGCAACGGTTGATTTATATTCGTGCTGACTCCTCGGGTAAAAACGAACTCTCCATTTCGACAATTTTCATAGGCAATCGGTTCGTTACTTCCTTCCGATTTTGCGATCACATTTACCTCTCCACCTAAGTCAAAACTTTTTGCTTCTAAAAAAACAGCTGAGTCTAATTTATCATCTCCGACATCGCCAACCACTAACCGTATATGATACGTCTCACATGGAATCACATCAATGGTTGCTTTGAGGGGAGTAGTAAATCCATCAAATTCGATTTCGTTCAAATAGTTCCCAGCAGAAGGAATTCCGCATTGAGTGGCATCTGCTTCCAGTTCATTTTTTATATAAAAACTAGCATTTGAAATATGGTTAACCGTATTGATGGAAACATAATCACCTGAATTGGGAAGCGTAGCTACATTAATTGCATCGTCAAAAAAATCTCCATTGATACCTGGCCCACTTACAAAAAAACCAAAATTATCATTAAAAATAGATCCGACAAATTCGCAATATTCTTCTGATGCAAATACATATTTAAAAGTCACTTGATTGAAAAATGGAATGAAATCAAATTCAATACCCGTCGCATCAATCACCACACTCGTGGAAAAAACATCTAAGTCCACATCACCGATAATATTATCAAACGAAGAAGTCGTACCTATATCATTGTTCGGACCAACTGCATCTTCGATATTTCCGGTAGAAATAATGATGCCATTAGAAAACCCTAAAACATCTTCCCCATTAGAAAAATATCCGATGCCTAATTCATTCCCAATAGATTGAATATTAGCAACATTTTGACAACTACCTTTGATAAAATGGTCAATGATTAATTCTTCAGAAGTGAACATAAAGGCGGTTTCGATGCTCTCCATAGCGATAGGTATTTTTGTAAAACCAATACTACAAAAACATAAAATGAGTACAGCAATGTATCGAGTATTTTCCAAAGGTAAATTTTGTATAAAATATCATATAAAAATCACACTTACAAAAGCTGTAACAAAAACTGTTATCCAATGTTTATTCTACGACTATTTCATCTATGAATAGCCAAGTATTTTTTCCTTCACCGGGCATTCCCGCAGGAATTTTAGCTTTTCGATTTACTTTGATTTTTACATAACGTGCATTGACATTTTCTATTTTTTTATCAAAAAACGAAATACCCTCAATCGGTGTTTTTGGGGAAATCGGCAATTCAATAGTATTCATATTTTCAAAATTATTTTTATCATTTGAAAACGAAAATTCAATTCCTTCGGGAAAATAAATCCATGAATCAGGATTTTGATAACAATTAATTCCCAAGTTTTGAATCGGCACGTTTTTTCCTAAATCCAAAATCACCTCACCATCATTTTCATTAAAACCTGTCCAAGTGTCAAATGGCAAAGAAGTGTACTTACTATACTGCCAATGTTGACCATCAGTCAAATTTGTAGGAGCATTGTTTTCGTAACGTTTATGTGGCTTTTGGACAAATTCGTAAGTAGCATTTAGTGCCAAATGCTTTTTTGAAACTCGATTCAAATTAGGTAGAAAATTATCCGGAGTGTCCTGATATTCTTCTTGCATTTCTTGCAATTGCTTTTTCAATTTTTCGATAATCTCTTTCGAACTTTCTGCTGCATAAATATTATTCATTTCCTGTGGATCATTTTCCAAATCAAATAATTCCCATTCATCTACATCATGATAATAATGAATTAATTTATAGCGATCGGTCCGCACCCCATAATGTCTTTTCACCGCATGCACTCCAGGAAATTCAAAGTAGTGATAGTAGGCAGCATCCCGCAATTTTCCTTGGCCAGAAGTAGCAATATTTTGAAAGGATTCCCCCTGCATATCAGCTGGAATTGGAAGTCCTGCAAAAGTTAACATCGTCGGCGCAAAATCCAAATTCATCAATAATGCATCAGAAGTAGTACCAGCTTTTATTTGATCAGGTAACTGCATCAACATCGGCATTCGATAAGATTCTTCATACATAAATCGCTTATCATACCAACCATGTTCCCCCAAATAAAATCCTTGATCCGAGGTGTAGATGATTAAGGTATTTTTATCCAAGCCTTCTTTTTCTAAATAATCTAACACTCTACCTACGTTGTCATCGACCGAGGCAATGCATCTTAAATAATCTTTGATGTAGCGCTGGTATTTCCATTTCACCAATTCTTTACCAGAAAGATTAGCTTCTATAAATGCTTGATTTTTTGGTTCATAAGCAGCAAGCCAAGCGGTGCGCTGTTCCTCTGTCATAGATTTAATTCGGCTGGGCATCCAATCTTTTTGCCAACCTTGATTCGCATTTTTACTGTTGTGAACTTTTAGATCATAGGACTCATCCATGTGCTGAGCAATCGTCATTTCTTGACTACTGGCCGCCGATGTTCTGCCTTGATAATCATCAAAAAGGGAAGCAGGTTCCGGAATTTCGACATCATCATACATCGTCAAATGTTCAGGACTTGGCATCCAATTTCGATGAGGCGCCTTGTGTTGCAGCATCAAAAAAAACGGTTTCTCCTCATCTCTTTTTCCCAACCAATCTAAAGCAAAGTCAGTCGTCAAATTGGTGACGTACCCTGTATATTCTTTTCGTTCACCCATCTCTATAAAAATTGGATTATAATATAACCCTTGCCCTGGCAATACATTCCAATAATCAAAACCAGTCGGATGTGACTTTAAATGCCACTTGCCAATCATGGCAGTTTGGTAACCACCTTGCTGCATTAATTTTGGTAAGGTCTGTTGCGAACCATCGAAGGTTTGGGCATTATTTAACACGCCATTTAAGTGGCTGTGTTTGCCTGTGAGGATCACCGCTCGACTTGGTGCGCAAATGGAATTGGTACAATAGGTTCGATCAAAACGAATTCCATTGTTCGCAATTCTATCAAGATTAGGCGTTTTATTAATTAGACTTCCGTAGGCGCTCATGGCTTGAGTGGCATGATCATCGGTCATGATAAAAATGATATTGGGACGTTCCTCCAATGGAGGAACTTTGGAATCTGAGCAACTATTTAATAGGAAGATTATTGAAAGATAGGAGAGGAGGAAGATTTTTTTCATGGTTTTGTTTTTAAGTTTTTCGTTGAAAAAAAATTAGTTTACAATTATTTCATCAGCAAATATCCAACAATCTTTCCCCGCTCCATCATGACCCTCCGGACATTTTCCTTGGCTATAAGCAATAACTTTTATGTACCGAGCTTTTCGTTCCGTTTTTTCTTTTGTAGAAAAATAAAATACACTACTCATTTCATCAACTAAGTTAGAATCTATTGCCTGAGTAGCTATTTTTTCAAAATCTTTTCCATTTTGAGAAATAAGAAAATCAACTTTTTTTGGAAAGAAAATCCAACTGGGTTGATTTTGGAGAAAGCCAATTTTTATTTCATTAATCGTTTCTTCCTTTTCCAAATCAATCATCGCTTCCAAGTTATTTCCTTCAAAACCCATCAAGGTTCGAAACCGATCTGCCCCTTCTATAAACCCATCTGTCAATGTATTTATATTGTTATAATTCGGGTGAGGAGGATTTTTTAAAATTACTTTTTTCTCAAAAGCTAAATGCTCTTTTCGTTGGGCTAGTCTTTCTTTTTGGAAAAAATCAGGTTGCACTTTGATTTCATTTTTATGAATTTCAATCTCTTGTAACAATTCATTTACAATTTCTGGAAATTGCTCTACTAAATCATATTGCTCGGAAGGATCTTCATTTAGGTTAAAAAGCAAAGGAGTTTTTCCAGCAAAATACTCTCGTTTGGTTTGGCTAGAAGTGTGAACATGGAGTTTCCATTTTCCTTTCCGAATAGCGTGTAATTTTTTAGAGCCGTAAAAGAAGAATGGTTCTTGCGCTGATTTTTCAGATACTTTTCCCAAAAATAAATTAGAGATATCTTTCCCATCATAAATGGTTTCCTTTGGAATTTCTTGCCCAACCAATTTTAATAAACTGGTGTAAAGGTCCAACGTACTAGTCGGTTGAGTATTTAAAATAGCAGGAGCAAATTTCCCTTCCCAATGCGCAATCATGGGCACTCGCATGCCTCCTTCCCAAGTACTTCCTTTTCCATCTCGCAATAACCCTGACGAACCACCTTCTTCATTTTTGATAATCCATGGTCCATTATCACTTACAAAAATGACGAGCGTATTTTTTGATAAGTTATTGATTTTCAAGGCATTAAGTATTTCCCCAACACTCCAATCTAACTCTTCTACCACATCGCCATAAGTTCCTCTTAATGATTTCCCAGCAAATGCTGCCCCTGGATGCAGCGGCAAATGTGGCATCGCAAAAGGCACATAAACAAAAAAAGGATCCCGGGAATGTCTTGTTATAAAATCAATAGTTCGCTCGGTGTACTGCTTGGTCAAGGTCTTTTGATCAGGATTAAAACTAATCGTATCATTTCCTTCGATCAGCGGAATATCATTCCAAAGCGGCGGGATCATATCATTGCTATAAGGCAATCCGAAGTATTCATCAAAACCATTTTGCAGCGGAAGGTATTCTTTTTTGATTGTTCCCAAATGCCATTTTCCAAAACACGCAGTTGCGTAACCAGCATCTTTCATACCTTCTGCTAAAGTGTATTCATCGGCGTGTATTCCTCGCGAAGAATTTGGATAAAGTACCCATGGAAAACCCGAACGAATAGGGTAGCGTCCAGTCAGTAAAGCATATCTACTTGCCGTGCAAGCGGGGGAGCCCGAATAAAAATTAGTAAACTTCATCCCTTTGGCTGCCATCGCATCTAAATTCGGAGTGCGAATCGTAGGATGTCCATAAACGCCCAAATCGCCATATCCTAAATCATCAGCAAATAAAATGATGATATTTGGAGTGGTATTCTTTATTTCAGTTGAGGAGTTACAATTTTGTAACAATAAAAATGCAAGAAGTAAAAAAAGATTGGTTTTAAATTTCATTCCGATTTATTTTAGGTGAAATTTCAAGTTCGACGTTTGCAATAATGCTTCAGCATTGTCGCGAACGTCGAACTTGAATTACTTTAGTTGAAATTTCAACGTACCCCCTTTCACTAATTCATGATGATTGATAAAATAACCTTGATGTTTATTCTTATTCCATTTAATTTTTTCAATCAAATAATTATCGCTTTCCTTATTTGACGTTTCAATAATAATATTTTTTCCTGGATAATAATCAGGATGTAATTCTATGGTTATTTTATCAAAAATCGGAGACGTTAAAGTGTAATCCATTTTGCCAGGACAGTCAGGATAAAATCCCATCATGCTAAAAAGCAACCAGGTCGAAAGTGTTCCCGTGTCATCATTTCCAGGAATGCCATCAGATGCTTGAAAATAATGTTTCCGAATGAGTTCTCGCACTTTTTTCTGGGTTCGCCATTCTTCCCCTTTTACATAATTGAATAAATATGGATAGGTGATATCTGGTTCATTCGCCATATCGTAATTATCCGTATCAAAACATCTTTGTAATTCTTCAATGAATATTTTCTCGCCTCCCAATAATGAAATCAACCCTTTAATATCATGCGGAACATAAAAACGATATTGCCAAGCATTACCTTCTACAAAACCGATGACAGGTTCAAAGTTTTTCCCAGCCTCAGGATTAAATGGCTCGAGCCATTTTCCATCATCCATAATTGGGCGCAACATTCCAGTCGATTTATCAAAATATTTTCGATAAGATTTGGAGCGTTCTATAAAAAAGGCAGCATCTTCTTTTTTCCCTAAAGCCTTTGCAAACTGTCCTAAATTCCAATCGGATATATTATATTCCAACGTCGTAGAAACTGTTCCTCCCCAAATATCATCTCCTGTACTTTCGGGAATGTAGCCCATTTTATCATAAAATTGAATACCTGGACGAAGCTTGTTATTTTCTAATTGAGTAGCTGATTTTTTCATGGCTTCGTAGGCCAATTCCGTATCGAAATCTCTCAGCCCACGTAAATAGGTATCTGCAATTACAGGAGTCGCAGGGTCGCCCACCATGACCGAAGTTTCCATTCCTAGCAATTCCCATTTGGGTAACCAACCACTTTCTTGGTACATATCCAACATAGAGTTTACCATATCCGTCTGCAAATCAGGATAAACTAAAGAAAGGAAAGGATGGACATTTCGATAAGTATCCCAAAGCGAAAAAACCGTGTAGCGATTCTTTCCATTGGTATTTCCCACACCATAGGATTCCATAGTTGGATATTCGCCATTGACATCTTGAATGATATTAGGATGTAATAAAACGTGGTACAGCGCGGAGTAAAAAATAGTCTTTTCTTCTGGTATTCCACCCTCTATTTTTATTCGCCCAAGTAAATCATTCCATTTCTTAACTGCTTGATTATGAGTGTTTTGTAAATCAAAACCAGGTTGTTCCGCTGCTAAATTTTTTCGAGCATTTTCAATACTGACGTAGGAGACACCAACTTTTACTTCTATCGTTTCGCCTGCTTTGGTATCAAATGAAAAGTAAGTTCCGATATTTTCACCGACCATTTGATGACGATATTTTTCATAGGGTTTATACTTATCATTGTATTTTGTCCAAGCGCCTTCGACACCTTTTAAGGCTTGCATCTTTTTCCATGCGCCGTATTTTTTTGCAGGTTTGGAAAATTTTGCGACAAAATAAACTGGTCGAACATCTTCTGGATTATAGCAAAAAGTTCCGATGAGTTTATAACCTTCGACTTCGGTATCTGATTTGATTTGCAACATTGCGCCAGTCTCATTGGTCAGCCCTAATCCTAGATTTAAAAAAATATTACTTTGCCCTGCGGGAAATGTGTAGCGGCTAATTCCAGATCGAAGTGTTGCTGACATTTCTGTTTTGATCTGGTATTTATCTAAAGTGTTGGTGTAGTAACCGGGAGATGCTTTTTCATTGGAATAAGTCGTTCCGTTTTTTTCTGGATCAAATTCTAGGTCGCCAGTCGTGGGCATTAAAATAATACTTCCCAAGTCAGGACAACCCACGCCACTTAGATTAACATGCGTAAAACCAGTCAAAAATTTATTTTCAAAAACGTAAGGGCGAGAGTGCCATTCGCTGTCTTTTTCAAATTTATTTTCTGCTCCTTTTTTAAAAGCGACATTGAAGGGAACGACGGAAACCATTCCTGCGGGCATGACAGCTCCGGGGTTGGTAGCGCCAAAATTGGAGGTTCCAATGAAAGGATCAACAAGGTCAACGGGACTTTGACCAAAGGAAAATATTGATTGTAAAAGGATGGTTAGAAAGAGGATTTTCTTCATAGTTTTTGCTTAAAACAATTAATTTTTCCGAAAAGATAATTCAAAAATTTGTGCCATGCAAAGCAGGCAAAGGAAAATTAAAACGCTTTGCGTATTTTACATGACACATTTTTCTAAGACTATTTATACCTCTTAAATGCTTCCATCGCTTCATACTCAGGCAACCCCATTAAGTCATATGTCTTTGCCGTATTTCGATTTCGATCTTCTGCCCGTTGCCAAAATTCTCTTGAATCATGTCCAGGGAAAAGCGGTCGATCTTTCTGTGATTGGTGTTTAAAAATAGCCCTCCGTTTTTTCAATAATTCTTCTGGACTAAGTGGTACCGCCATATCAATATCTTCAATTGACCATTCTTGCCAAGCACCTCGATACAACCAAACATAGCAATCCTTCATCCATTCTTCATCTTCTAAAATTTTAACCGCTTGAAAAATAGCATCCAAACAAACTCGATGCGTTCCATGAGGATCAGATAAATCTCCTGCAGCAAAAATTTGATGTGGTTTTATTTCTTGCAAAAGATCTACAATTATTTTGATGTCTTCTTCTCCGATGGGTTTCTTTTTGACTAGACCTGTTTCATAAAAAGGCATATCCAAAAAGTGCATTTGTTCATCTGGAATCCCAACATATCTTGCCCCCGCTTTTGCTTCCCCTCTTCTGATGAGCCCTTTAATTTTTTGAACCTCAGGAGAATCTACTTGACCAGGTTCTTTTTTTGCAATTTTTTCTTGGATTGATTGATACAAGTTTTCTGTGACTTCTTGTTTCATATCAAAATCATTGTGGAAGTCATTGACAAAATCCGCAAAACGAATTACATCATCATCAAATACGGCAATATTACCCGAAGTTTGATAGGCCACATGTACTTCATGCCCATGATCGTGTAATCGGATAAATGTTCCTCCCATGGAAATCACATCATCATCAGGATGCGGACTGAAAAGTACTGCTCTCTTTTTGATAGGCAAAGGTCGTTCTGGATATACCGCTGGGTCTGAGTCTGGTTTTCCACCAGGCCATCCAGTAATTGTTTTTTTCAAACTATCAAAAATCTGTAAATTGATATTATAAGCTGAATCAAACTCTGTTACAATATCTCCCATCCCATTATCATTATAATCTCGATTGGTCAATTTTAAAATTGGTTTCCCTGTTTCTTGACACAACCAGATAACTGCTTTTCTAATTAATGAATTATCCCAATCGACAGACCCAACTAGCCAAGGCGTTTTTACTCGCTTTAATTCTGCACTAGAGCCATGATCTAAAACCACAATCGTATTCGGATGATCTTGCAAATAAGTCGCTGGAACTTTATCCGTTTTTACATCTTCCACCGAAGCTTTGACAATATGTGCTTTTCCTTCTCCCCAAGCCATCAAAATAATTCGTTCTGCTTCCATGATGGTTCCAACTCCCATCGTGATCGCCTTTAATGGAACATTCTCTTCTCCAAAAAAATCAGAAGCAGCGTCCGTTTTAGTAATATGATCAAGGGTAATCAATCGAGTGATCGAATCTTTTCCCGAACCAGGTTCGTTAAATCCGATATGCCCAGTCCGACCAATTCCTAGAATTTGAATATCAAGCCCGCCAAGGTCTTTGATCTTTTGTTCGTAGTTCAAACAAAAATCTCGAACATTTCCTTTTTCCAAAGTTCCATCAGGAAGGTGAACATTCTCTGGTAAGATATCAATATGATCAAAAAGATGTTCCTTCATAAATCGAACATAACTTTGCAACGCATTGGGCGGAATAGGGTAGTACTCATCCAAGTTAAAAGTTACCACATTTTTAAAAGTCAACCCTTCTTTTTCATGCATTCGAATTAGTTCGCTATAAACGGAGGTCGGAGTCGAACCAGTTGCGAGCCCTAAAACACAAAGTTCATTTCGTTCCGTTTTTTCTCTAATCACAGTTGCTATTTCTTTGGCAACGGCTTTAGAGGCATCAAATGAACTATTGTAAATTTTTGTTGGTATATTTTCGAATCTTGTTAAATACCTATTTTGAGGTGCATCTGTCATTAATTAATTTTTTAGTGAAATAAAGCACAAATTTAAATAAAATTTTTACTGTGTGCGAACACAGCCAAATTATTTTTCATAAATTGTGTTTTTTTATTGATAATCTTTCGCAAAAGAAAAACCATATGAATCTTCATCCTATTGATATTTCTATCGTCCTTTTTTATTTAGTAGCAATAGTTTTCATTGGATTTTGGATTTCCAAAAAAGCTTCTCGTGGATTGAATTCTTATTTTTTAGGAAATAATGAAATCAAATGGTATTACCTCGGTTTATCTAATGCTTCAGGGATGTTTGATATTTCGGGAACAATGTGGACGGTGACGATTCTATTTGTTTATGGATTAAAGAGCGCTTGGATTCCTTGGTTGTGGCCGGTTTGGAATCAGGTTTTTATTATGATATTTCTAGCGATTTGGTTGCGGCGGTCCAATGTGATGACGGGAGCGCAATGGATTACCACTCGTTTTGGGGATGAATTGGGCGGAAGACTTTCACATATAATAGTGACTGTTTTTGCCATCATAAGTGTATTTGGATTTATCGCCTACTTCTTTGTGGGGATTGGAAAATTCGCCACGATATTTTTTCCTTGGGATTTATCATTTATGATTGGCAATATCTTGATTACTTCTGAGCAAGGATACGCCTTGACGATCATCGGAATTACCACAGTCTACGCCATCAAAGGTGGAATGTATAGTGTAGTCATCACCGAAGTTTTACAATTTGTGATCATGACTATTTCCTGTTTGGTGATTGGTTATATCGCTTTTACCAATGTGAGTGCGGAGCAAGTTGCCGATGCAGTTCCAGCAGGGTGGGAGAACTTATTTTTTGGTTGGGAATTAAATTTGGATTGGTCAGATCACCTCGCAAGTGTCAATGAAAAGATTGATTCAGATGGATTTGAACTCATCGGATATTTGGTAATGATGATGATTTTTAAAGGAATATTTGCGAGTCTTGGTGGGCCTGTTCCAAGTTACGATATGCAAAGAGTACTCTCTACTCGATCTCCTGCCGAAGCGGCAAAAATGAGTGGGTTGACTATTTTAGTATTATTTTTTCCAAGGTATTTGATGATTGCAGGATTTACCGTTTTATCATTGGTTTACTTGATTCCTGAATTTGAAGCGATGGGTGCGAATGTAGATTTTGAATTGGTCTTACCCTTGGCGATAGAACGATTTGTGCCGATTGGATTTAAAGGACTTTTACTAGCAGGTTTGTTGGCAGCATTTATGGGAACCTTCGCTGCATTTATCAATGCGGCTCCTGCCTATCTCGTCAATGATTTGTATAAAAAATATATCAACCCAACTGCTACGGATAAAAAATATATTCAAATTAGTTATTGGTCTTCCTTCATCATCGTCATCATTGGAGTGTTCGGAGGATTTTTTGCAGAGTCGATAAATTCTCTGACGCTGTGGATTACTTCAGCACTTTATGGAGGATATGCTGCCGCCAATGTTTTGAAATGGATCTGGTGGCGATTCAATGGTTTTGGATATTTCTTTGGAATGTTCGGAGGCTTGATAGCCTCTACATTTGTCCCCGGTTTATTTCCAGAAACTTCTGCGATTTATATTTTTCCAATTATCCTTGCCGTATCTTTTGTCGGTTGTATTTTAGGTACATTTTTGACCCCACCTGATAATGAAGAAGTTTTAAAAAAGTTTTATCAAGATACTCGTCCATGGGGTTTTTGGAATCCAATTATTGAGAAAATTAAAATCGATAATCCAGATTTTAAACCGAATAAAAATTTTAAAATAGACATGCTCAACGTCTTGATTGGAATTGTTTGGCAAATGACTTTGGTGGTGATGCCGATTTATATCATCATCAAATCGACGCAAAATTTTGCGATTGCTTTGGTGATATTTTTGATCACCAGTTTTTTATTGAAAAAATTATGGTACGATAAATTAGATGGAGAATGTTACCCATAACGGCTACTTTTTTGGACAAAATTTCTCATGATATTCCTCATCAACATTGGGGAGCAAAAGAATGGGGTGCTGATTTTCTCACATGAAAAAAATGGGAATTGATCCGGTCATTCTAATTCGGTGTGGACATAAAAAATGGATGACTTATCCTGCTGGTTTTTTAGAAAAAACAGAAAATGTATCTCGCCCACATTACATCAGTTTTATTTCCTGTTTCTTGTGGCCGAAAATAACGATGCATTTACTCTCAAACTGTTCCTTGCCATTGCGCAATTTCACCAGATGATTTTCTGTCCCAATAAGTTTCGTGGGATCTTCGCCTATACCATTTCCAAAAATAGAATAGTGGACTAATACGGTTGCTCTTAAGGTGTCTGGTAATTCATATTTTATTTAAAAAGTGATTGTTTTTTATCTTTAAAAATAAGTTTACTCATTTTGGCTTTAGTCTCTTGTCTTGCATTTTTCCAAATAGCAACCCATTCGTGCATTCCATTTCCTAGGTCGTTGTCTGCTATAAATATTTACAGCTGAGACAGTTATTTTTTACTCCTAAAATATTTAAATACCTTTTATCGGTCAACCCTTTTCAGTAAAATGTAGCCGAAAGAGTAAAGTTACTTAACATAACGATAATTATCGGCTAAAGTACATAGCTCCAAATATGGGTGCTTTGAGGTTGGTAATTAATAAAAAACGGAAGAGTTAAAATACTACTAAACCCTTGATTACCAACTACTTCCTAAAAAAGAAACTTTTTGATCTATAAACTGTTTTAAATCTAGAAGAAGAAAAGCTTTATTTTGCTTTTTTATAAAAAACAATAACTTAGATAAATGAAACTCAATATAAAAGATACTTTCAATAAAGAATTACCAGCCGATCCAATTCGAGAAAATACCCGTCGCCAAGTTTTTGATGCAGCATTTTCTTATACAACTCCTCGAAAACCAGCTAGACCAAAACTAATCCATGCCAGCGAAGAAGTAGCAAAAATAATTGGGCTAGATCTAGAAGATATTAAGTCAGAAGAATTTTTAAAAGTATTCTCCGGAAACAAAGTTTTGGAAAATACTGATCCCTATGCCATGTGCTATGGAGGTCATCAATTTGGAAATTGGGCAGGACAATTGGGCGATGGTCGAGCAATAAATTTAACCGAGATAGTTCACAAAAATCAACGATGGGCATTGCAATTAAAAGGTGCTGGCGAAACGCCATATTCACGAACTGCAGACGGACTGGCAGTTTTGCGTTCATCAATCCGAGAGCATCTTTGCAGCGAGGCAATGTTTCATTTAGGTGTGCCGACGACTCGATCATTGTCTTTGATGTTAACCGGCGACCAAGTGATGCGTGATATGCTTTATGACGGAAATGCAGATTATGAAAAAGGCGCAGTTGTTTGCAGAGTGTCTCCAAGTTTTATTCGTTTTGGAAATTTTCAAATACTCGCCGCACGGAAGGATTTAAAAACTTTGACCGACCTAACTGATTATACGATTCGGCATTTTTTTCCAAACATAAAATCAACAGGCAAGGAAAGTTATATTGAATTTTTCAACGAAGTAGTTGACCGCACTTTGGAAATGATTGTGCATTGGCAAAGAGTTGGATTTGTGCATGGTGTGATGAATACAGATAATTTATCCATTCTTGGTTTGACGATAGATTATGGCCCATACGGTTGGCTTGAAGGTTACGATGAAGATTGGACTCCAAACACAACTGACCGAGGACAAAAAAGATATCGTTTTGGTAATCAACCTCGAGTGGCACTTTGGAATTTGATGCAATTGGCGAACGCAATTTATCCTTTGGTGGATGAAGCACCGCCTTTTGAAAAAGCATTGGACCGTTACAAAAAGAGTTATGATGTGAAATATTTGGAAATGATGCAGTCGAAATTAGGTTTGGAAAAAAGAGATAATGCCGATCAGATTTTAGTGAATCAACTGCAAGAAAATCTGTCGCTGACAGAAACTGACATGACGATGTTTTTTAGAAACTTAGCTAATTTCGAAAAAGGTTCAGCTATTGATTCTGAAGGGAAATTTTTAGAGGTGGTCAAAGATGCATTTTATCAGTCAGAAGAATTGGAAGGGAAGATTTTGGAAGCATGGATTGATTGGTTTATCAGTTACAAAGAAAAATTATCCAACGATTCTCTTTCTGATGACGAGCGAAAAACAAAAATGAATGAGGTCAATCCAAAATATGTTCTTCGGAATTACATGGCGCAACTAGCCATCGACGCTGCGGACAAAAATGATTTTTCTATTGTCCATGAGCTTTTTGAACTACTTAAAAATCCTTACGGTGAGCAGATAGAAAATGAGAAATGGTTTGCGAAAAGACCGGAATGGGCAAGAAATAAGGTGGGATGTTCGATGTTGTCTTGTAGTTCGTAAAGTATTCTGAAGCTCCCGCTTCGGGGCCAAAGCGGGAGTTTCGGAATACTTTATAAAACATTGGTAATCAATTATTTAAGGTAAATTAGAAACTTGAATATCCAAAATTCCCTCCTCTAAAATTCCCCCAGCAACAGTTTCTAAAAAGACCTGAATCGGCAAGAAATAAAATAGAATCTTCGATGTTGCCCTGTAGTTTCTCCGTAGCTTTACATTCTTCATTTTTCCAAAAAAAGTCCTCCCAAATATTTAAAATCTGGAAGGACTTTATGTCTAAAAATTTCCAATCAAAGGAATTTCCTCAAATAGCAAACAGTAAATAAATAGTATTAAGAAACCTACTCCTAACCAAGTTACCGGTATAAAGAAAAAAGTAGAACTAACATGCCAAGGTATTTTAAACGTGGCTGTAGAATTGGTGTACAGCTCTGGATTGGCTAAATACTCTTTTTGTTTTTTGTCAAAATACAAGCCTGCTAAAAAAAATCCAATCCCAGTAGTTAATAAGAAATAGGCAGTTCTGTAATGAATAATTTCTGAATTCCAAATAGAATTTGGCATAATCAAAAATGTAAAAATACCAATAAAAAAACACATAAAACCAGCACCCGTGTAAATGATCATTTAATTATAGATTTAAAAAAAGCGTTAAAAAATAAACTCATATATGAAGGTAGTATTTCGTTTAATTTAAACCAAAATTTGCTTTAGGAGTTTTCTAAAAAAAAGAAAAACATTGATAATCAACAACTTAAAGCAAATAATTAACACCATATCCAGAACTTCACCAAGGTTTTCCAATTTCCAATTAGTTACCAAAGATATGCCAGTTCAAATTGGACATTTCTTGTTAGGCTTTGAATATTCAACATTCCCACTCTCTCAACCTTAAGAAAAACTTCCAAAAAGTCACCAACGCTGGAGATACCCGCTCCTGCGGTAGTTCCTTGCATTCAGTTTGACTCTGCCAACTATTGGTCTAAATACCTTATAATTTTAGGGTTATTTTTCTCTACTCTAGCCTTTATTTCTGAAGAAAGAAAAGAGCTTTCTTTACCGTTGAAGGCGTGAAACTTCTTAAATCCTTGGAACTACTGCAGAGCAATAAGTTCAGCACTCGTATTTTTATTTATCACTCTTCTTCAGAGATTGTCAGTAGGGATAACTCGCCGTTAGCAAATTTAATCGTCACCTCTTCATTTAAAAGATGAGACAATGCACTACTCTTCAAAATATCAGTCAAATTTTTAGTATCAATATTATCAGAAGAGCAAATAACCAGCAATGTAAAATATTCATATTCTCCTTCTAAACTTTTAACTAAATTAATTCTTACTACATCCTTCATTTTTTCACCAGAAAAATTAAAAGGAATTAATTCATATTCTGCCGTCGAAATAACATCATTCTCAAAACCATAAAAAACAGAATTTCCATTTGGAATACCATCTTTAAACTTAATTTTCCTTTTCAAGGAACCATCTTTGTGCTTTAAATATCCTGTTCCTGTAAATGACTTATTACTGCCATTAGACAAAAAACAATATTTATTATTTATCAAAAATAAATCGTCTAATAATATTTCTTTTTGAGTACACGCTACAAAAAGAAAGCTTAGCAAACAAATCATTAAAAGTTTAAAACTTAATCTAATTAGCATAGTTAACAAATTATATTGCATCGTTTAATTTTTTTTAGAGGTAGTCATAATGGATTTATGAGTGTTAATAATATCGATATTTTTTAGCGTTGATAAAATATTATCAAATAACTCAATGTTACTATGCAAACTATCCACTTTGACCAACAACTCATCTCCTCCCCAAAAATAATAACTCGTATCTAATTCCAAAAAATCTATATTAATTTCCCCTTGAAAACTCTTAGGTATTTTTAATCTCAATCGATTCGCTTCTGATGATTTACTATGCTCGATTCTCCTTTCCTCGTCTAACCTGTATTTAAATACTCCGCCAGTATAAAAGGTATCTAGATTAGAGTATGCTAAAATAAATTCAAGTTCAGTACTATCCTTATAATTATATTGATTCATTTCGACTGGCAAAAGTCCTGAATAATTATTCCCGTTCTCATCATACGACTTATTATAAAATTCAATATCTTGAATTGCATAACTGAATGATTTTAATTCTCCATTCTCAAAGTATTCTTTCCAAATTCCTTCTTTTTTTCCATTTACATGTACACCTTCGATAAACAATGAATTATCTGGATAGACTATACGAAATGATCCATGCTTTACCCTGTTTATATATTCAACATATAATTGATATTGATCATTAGAAGAACATTTTAATAAACTATATTCCTTTTCCGACTTTAAAAATTCACAAGCAAAATCTTTACCATCAAAATTAACTTGAAAGTTGATCATTGGAAGTTGTGGATTATCACAACTACTTAATAGAAAGATATTTAGGATTGTCATTACAAAAAATACTAGCTTATATTGCATCGTTTAATTTTTTTAGAGTTAGCGATGATTTGGATGTTATCTTTTTAAAGAAACTCATATAATTCCTAGCTAGGAATCCGTTTTCAAAACATTCAATAAATTACAAAAACCAATTAATTTCAAAACTTCCCCATCAACCCCATCAAATACACACACTTAATAAACTCCCGATTCGTCCCTTCAATCTCCGTCTAGCTCGCCGAACTATAAAATTTCTCCCTCAATCTCCGCAACGCACCTCCTAAATATCGCAAGCATAAAATCAAAGTTTTCAACTATTCATACTTCTCAACCTGCTCCGGACTAAATTCTTTCCCCGCTTAAAATCCATCTGTGTCAATAAAAAATTCTCGCAAATGACTTTGTAAATTTTCCCGTTTTACCTTTTTATCCATCTTCGGAAGCAACGTAAATTCCAATAATTTTTTCAAAAAATACATCGCCTTAGCTTGCGGATTATCGGGCGAACCCTCATAACCAAAATGATGTCGCACCAAATATTGCCTCGTCAAAAAAGACGGCTCCTCCCCTACATGCAAATGTAGTAAATATCCTCGATCCACTTTTTCAGGCACATAATCATATTCGACCACTTCGATTCTCGACCAAAAATCTGCACATCTTCTTGATACATCGAATCTAAATTAGCCGCAGCACATAACAAAACATTATCACCTATTTTATTGGGACGGCCAACTTTACACATGATTATACGAACCGGAATTTGCTGTTTAAAGTGTTGCGAAATATTTCAAAAATCAAAGATGGAAAAGTATTTTACGAAGGAAAAAGAGGAACAAATATTAGTGCCGGCGTGGTGGAATGTCATCAGCAGATTCAAAATTTTATTCGACAAAAAGGTTTTGATTCATCAGGCAAAAAATACCTTACTTCGGTTTTTGTGATCACCGATGGCGAACCTTCTGCGGGGATCTTGGATACCAATTTATTGCGCGAGAAAATCAATGAAAAACGCAACGAAGGCAACACCGCGATCAAAGGAATTTACATCAAACCAAAGGGAGAAGAGTCCATATCTATGGAGCAATTTTTTGGGCTAAATGAGTTTGTCGAAACGGAAGATTTTGATAATGCCATTGAAAGATTTATCCAAGCCATGAGTGCAACTTACATACAACAAGGAAGAAAATTAAAGCAATCAAAAAAAAATAAGCATGGAAGAAACAGTTGATCAATTGCAAAATTTAGGCTTAGTCACAAGGGAGAAAATTGAAAACGAAATCATCGATTCAGTCTTCGCACCTAAAAATTATGACATCATAATTTA
>Ga0209712_10000815_pt1 | contig 26907 bp, 23 predicted proteins | sample ArcOceMetagenome_FD_187443 | JGI IMG/M metagenome (GOLD analysis project Ga0209712, IMG submission 187443) | Marine eukaryotic phytoplankton communities from Arctic Ocean - Arctic Ocean - Greenland ARC118M Metagenome (SPAdes) (version 2) | ecosystem: Environmental > Aquatic > Marine > Oceanic...
TGGTGATCCAAAAGATACTTAGTTACCTGAATACAAAGAATGACGAAGTCGTTGAATTATTGCCCCCACAAAGTCGAGCACCGCCTCAGATAAGTCTGTTTGAATAAAAGCCGTTCATCATCATAAGTAATATTCAGAGCTGGTTTGCACAACAGCGGGATGCGCTTGTCTTGAATTCTGAATTAAGTAGAAACAGTTGATTAATTGACGAAAAATAGCCGACTTTCACTCCCTTAAGAATATAAAATAGATGCCAATATGGAAAACGTGAGGCATCATGTATTTTTATTTTAGGAAAAATGACGTTTTATTTTACCTATACTCGGCGCTATTGAGCAATATATCCGTGATGAAGGCCACGAACTGCTTCGACGTTTATTGCAGGCGCATCTTGAGGTCAGGGCTTCTCAAGAAAATAAGCAAGACACTATTGTCAACTTAGAAGGTAAGCATCTTACTCATTGCCGGTTCAATACTAAGGCAACTCTGACGAGTTTATTTGGCGATGTTAATGTGATCCGTAAAGGATACAGTCAGCGAAAAAACACCAGTGAATATCCCTTAGATGGTGAGCTAAATCTAACAAAAGACCAATTTTCGGATGGGCTCAGATTACTGGTTGCAGAGCAAGTAAACCACTGTGTTTACGACAATGTGATAAAACACATTAACCAAAATACAGGGGGTAACATCGCAAATCGACAATGCCTAGATTTAGTGCAGGATATGGCACAGGATTTTGAATCTTATTATTTGAAAAATCGGTATTGCAAACCAGAAGACACCAAAGATTTATTGGCATTGACCTTTGATGGAAAGGGTATCGTAATGCGGCCAAATTCACTGAGAGAATGTACAAAAAAGATGGCTAAAAAGTCTCAAAAGTTGAATTCACGATTGAGTGCAGGTGAGAAAAAAGACCGCAAGCGCATGGCGCAAGTTGCCTCTGTTTACAAGGTGTTGCCCCACCATCGCGGCGCTAAGTTTATTATGAAGTGTGATGAAAGTAACGTTTATACCGTCAAAGCGCCAGCGAGGAATAAGCGGGTTTGGGCCAGTGTAGAGCTTGATGCCAAGCAGGTGATCATGGATGGTTTTAAAGAAGCCTTACAACGCGATCCGAAACAACCACGCCAGTGGATTGTAGTGATTGACGGACGGACAGCCAGCACAACGAAAAATGATAGAGAAAACGGCTAAGCAATTGAAGGTAAATGTAACAATCGTTATGGATTTTATTCATATACTAGAATATCTATGGAAAGCCGCTTGGTGCTTCTTTGAAAAAGATGATGAAGCCGTTGAAGAATGGATCCTCAAATATGCAATGAAGGTATTAAAAGGAGGATGTAGCCAGGTAGCTAAAGGACTTCGCCAAAGTGCAACCAAACGAAAATTAACGAAACGAGATGCTGTCGATACCTGTGCTAAGTACTTGCTAAATAATAAGACGAGGCTGAAGTATGATGAGGCCTTAGAAGCAGGTTTTCCTATTGCCAGCGGTATTATTGAAGGAGAGTGTCGCCACCTCATCAATGATAGGTTGGATATAACATGGGCACGCTGGGGGTTGAAAGGGGCAGAGTCTGACGAATCCCCACGAAATATACATAAAAAACAATGAGATAATTAGAAAGTAAAGTGAACATTCATAGTGCTTGGTGATCAGATCTATCGCCAAACAAAAATAATCACGGAAAAACACTATGAATGTAAAACAACTCATATCAAAATATTTATTAGATGTCACGCCAACCATGCACAAAGTTTGACGATTGAGTTTATTTGCAGCCATTGAAAGTACCATTAATGGTGGGGTACTTTCTGTTACTGGACTAGGTCGTAACATTGATAATCGTGCTTATGAAAAACATCGCATTAAACGTATTGACAGATTATGCGGTAATGTTCATTTACAGCAAGAAACTCCGCTCGTTTATAGTCGGATGTGTGCTGCTATTGTTGGCCAAAATAAACAACCTATTATTCATGTTGATTGGTCAGACATGGATACTCGTAAGCAACATTTTCTCATTCGTGCATCGATTGCCACCCAAGGACGTTCATTAACGCTTTATGAAGAAATTCACCCATTGAACCTTAAAGAGAAACCTAAAACCCATCGGTTATTCATGCAAAAGTGAAAGGCGATGTTACCTCAATATGTCACACCCGTTATCGTCACTGATGCAGGCTTTAGGATCCCTTGGTTCACACTGGTAGAGTCACTTGGCTGGGACTTTGTTGGCAGAGTAAGAAATAAAACGTTTTGTAAGAAGAAACGAGATACTACATAGCTTCCAGTCAACTCACTTTATCAACTAGGTACATTACTGCCTAAAGATTTAGGGCAATATCAACAAGGTATGAAACAGTCTTTTGAATCGAGAATGGTAGTGGTATGGCGCAAAGCTAAAGGACGAAAAGATAAGACAGCGACAGGAGAGCGAGCCAGAAAAAGTAAGAAGTCTAGAGCCTGTGCTGAACGCGAAAAAGAGCCATGGTTACTGGCAACCTCTTTGAATAAAACACGGTATTTATCAAAAAAAGTTGTAAAAATATATGCCACACGCATGCAAATTGAAGAAAGCTTTAGAGATTTGAAAACAGGATTAAAAATGAATAGTTGTGGCTCTAGAAATTCCCCACGACTACAGGTATTACTTCTCATAGCGTTGGTTGCACAATACTTATTATTCTTACTTGGTTTAGCGGTAAAGGCGGCGGGAAAACATCGACGTTATCAGGCCAACTCCATTAAAAACCGTAATGTACTATCTAACCAATTTATTGGACTGCGAGCATTTAAAGATAAACAGCTCAAACTATTAAAAAAGCACTGGAAAGCAGCGATGGATGAAATGAATTCATTAATCGCTGAGCCACAAGCGAGCTTTTAAGTTTTGAAATTCGTGGGGATCCCTCAGGGGCAGAGTCGTTACTTAAATTGATATCTTTAAAATCAAGCGGTGATTTTGAAAAGCATTTACGCTTCCATAAATATTAATCGAAAAAACGTCTTTATACAATCAAATCAGCCGAGGCAGTTTAAATATGACGTCGTCATAAAAGAACTACACCCAAATGTAAATGACTATGAAAGTGGTCATCAATAATGAAATTATAGGTGAATATATCAATAATCCAACAGATTGTTATTTTACCAAATTTTGTCCAAATCACGCAAAATATGCTGGTAACTTTTTCGCTCCTGCTTAAGGCTGAAGTTATAACTGAGCCTTCGACCATGCCATTTACTGACAAGGAACTTCAAACCTTTAACTTTTTTCAAAGCATGTTCAATGGTTTTTTGACAAGAGTGGAAACTCAGTTCACAACGACTGATATTGGCCCTACTTTCACTATATTCTCGACTGCCAATACAATCAGGCACTACCGCCCAATCAGCCAGCGCTATCGCTTCAATACCGGGTAGAAAAAAACCTTCAACTTTTTGCGGTAACGCAATAACCACAACACTTTCAGACATAGCTTGATGCACACATTCACGCTCTGTGGCTTTATCATGCATCAGTACTCTTAGGCCAATACTGCTGGCCCATTCAAACAACTGCTGACCTAATTGAGGCTGTTTAGTAGACAGAATATACAGGTCATATCGTTTAGCCATAGAAAGCTTAGGCATGTCATGCCCCATTTTAATGGTAAAGCAAGGGCCATTCGCATAGGGTTCAATGGCCTCTTTTACGGCTTCTGACACACATAAACGGATTGCCTTATGTTGCAAAAATTGAAACAGGCGATGATTTTTGTCACCGTGCCTCACACCTTGAATAAGATTGATTTTTACTTGCTTGGGGTCAAAAAATGGCTGATAAGCCTGCCAGTCCATACCCGCTAGAAAGACCACATCCGCTAGCTCAGGACTATACTGGGGTGAATATTCAAGCCCGTGAATATGATTAAAAAGTTGTTTTTGTACGGGGGAACTATTTGTTAAGTACAATGTAGGTGATAAAAGCCCGGAGTCTATAGTATGTTGAATGTAATCACAGACTTTCTGATGGCCACCAGAGTAAGCCATATATTGGCGGTGAAAGGAGATACTCTTTTTAAGCAAACTTTAGCCTTCCTATAATATTGAATACAAGCAAGATGCATTTACAGATAATAAGTAAAAGCATTGCCGCTATTTTATGCTGCTTGGCTTTAAATCGATACACGTAGTAAAATTATTCTGCATCACTTACATATTATTCGTCAACAAAAAGCGGGGACAATTGCACTGGCTAGTTTTTTACATTACACCCGTCAATCTATATGGTAAACGGTAAAGAAGATCATGTTTTTGATCATCCGTTATATTCATCTTAACCTTGCGGGATCCAGTTGAATGTTCAGTCTCTGACTATCGAATGTCACAAAGCCGCGGTCATGAAAAACATTCAATGTTAGGCACCTTTTTGATGGAACCTTTTAGGTTAAATCCTGAGGTATCTACACGAATAACATATAAAAAACAATGAGTTAAAGAAATAAAAATGAACTTTCATGGTGTTCGCTGATCAGATCAGTTGATTACACCTACTCATCAGGAATAAACACCATGAATGTTAAAAATATTGTAAATGATTTTCTCATCAATTCCAGTCCCATGCATAAAATGGGACGGCTGGCTCTGGTCGAATGCATCAACAGCATTGTTAATGGCAATTCCCTTACGGTCACGAGTATGGGGCGTGGTATTGAGAGCAAGACCTTTGAAAAGCATTCGATCAAACGAAGTGACAGACTGTGTTCCAACGACCACCTCCACAGGGAGAAAACACAGATATATGGCGGCATCTGTAAACTCTGGATCCCTGCAAGTGCTCGCCCTGTTATCTTGGTCGACTGGTCTGATTTAGACGACTGTAAAAACGCCTTTCTTATTAGTGCCACGCTGGCCTGTGATGGCCGTTCAATCACGCTCTATCTGGAAGTCCATCCGCTGAATAAGAAGGAGAAACCCGCCATCCATAAAGCATTTTTGGAAACACTTGCCAGTCTGCCGTCCCATTATTGTTGCAGATGCGGGCTTCAAGGTACCTTAGCATCAAATGGTATTGGTATTAGCATTAGGGTGGGATCATGTTGGCCGGGTCAGAAAACCCCATTTTTACAAAATTGAAGGTGAGAATAAAGATTGGCAGTCCGTTAATGTGCTTTTCAAACAGGCGACCTCAACTGCACAGTGCTTCAGGGGGCAACTGACCAGAAGTAACTGTTTTGACACTACCTTTGTTTTGTACAAAGGGGCAGCCAAAGGCCGGCACAAGCTGACAGCAGAAGGTAAGAGGTGCCGTTCGAAACATTCACAGCAGCAAGCAACTGGCGGTAGCGAGCCATGACTGCTTACCAGCTCACTGCCTGTAACGAGTCAACTTGCCAAGCAGGTGGTCAATATATATTCGAGCAGAATGCAGATTGAAGAGGGTTATAGAGATATGAAAAGCAAGCTCTATGGCTTGGGCTTTAACGAAAGCGAAAGTTATAAAATAAGAAGAATAGAGATACTCATGCTGGTAGCGGTACTAGCCGCTATGGTGCTGTTACTGGTTGGAGCCGCCGCCGAACAGGCAGGCTTCGCTCGGCACTTTCAGGCTAACACCATCAAAAAACGCCGAGTTATTTCGCTTCAGTATCTGGGGCTTAGGATGATCGCAAATCCTCATCTGGCTTTAGAGCAGGAGCATTTCGTCAAGGCCTACATATATATGAAATATATGATTGCCAAGGCAGATAATAGTTTTTAATTAATCTTGCTGATTGCATCAGTGAAATTGGATAGAACCAAGAGGTAATCAAACTACCTGAATATTCAGGCAGCCCATTCATGCATCCGATATGCAATATCAGGCAAGATTTAGAGGAGAAATGACTAAAATGACATAAAAATTATTGAACTAAAGGAAAGCTAAGGTTGTTCATTTTCACGACCCATTTCGCTCCCATATAATCCCTTATTTTTTAAAAAATAGAGAGGGATTAGGGCAGAATGCCGTGGCCCCCTATTATTCGTGGGGATCCCACAGGGTTAAATCCCATGAATAAGTCACGTTCATGGAGATTTGACTCACCGTTTCGTAATCACTCTTATCTTGGTCGCGGACTTTATTCTAAGCAGCTAAGCAAAGTTTACAACACGGTTCTTAAAAAACAGCGATTGGTTTTACGTCAAGAGAAATTGCAACACCATCATGAATAAATGATGGTTAATTTTTTGCTGGAAAAAATAGCCAGATTGGATTTTAATGATTCTCTTTAATACTTCAAAGTATTTTAGTGTTATGCGCATCGGCTCTTTTTAGTGATCAAAAAGTGAGTAAGAAGTAAGCAAAGACCTCAACCACAACTATTTAGAACTGATAAGGTAATCTAAAGGCCATGAACTTTTAAGGCCAACTCAATATCAGTCCTTGCATACAAATCTCCGCAGTTCAGGCTCACAAGCTTAGCCTTGGCCTTGTCAAGGGTCAGTAAGGTGTTGTTATCAAAACTACGCTCTTGAATACGCAGACTGTCACGCTCTATTGCTCCCCATCCCAGGATTTCGTCAAGTATTGCACCATCGCTACTAATAACATCTTCGTAGCGTATAACAGGCAAACCACTGGAAAAAAATCGAGTCATGAACCATTGATAGATAATTAGTTGCCGGGACAAACATTCTTCGCCTTGCAAACTACTTTTCAACTTTACATCGAAGCGTTCACCTGCTGGGATATGACCACGGTTAACAGGCAGATCAACCGTTAACCATGATAACAATACATCCACCGGATTTCGCACAATACAGGTCATTGAAAACTGTAAAGACAGTGCGGGAATAAGAGCAGTAAACAAGGCATTTTGCTTGATGATGAGTGAATAGCTGTTTTTATCAAGAGCAGGCAATTGCACCTCGCCTTGTCTAATCGAAACCTGACGAAGGCCATTTTTAAAGTTCAAACCAACATAGTTATCCGTTGTAAGCCCACCTTTATCTACATGAGCAAAGGGTAAATCTTGCTCAATAGAATATTCAAATTGAGCAATTTGGTCTTCTATCGAATGCAAAGCTTCAGTCTTAGTAAAAGACTTAGGTATAATAATCGGCTCATGTAAGGCAACAACATCAGCACGTTGATTAAGCAGCTTACAACACAGTGTGGTGCCCGAGCGTGGTATACCAGTAATCAGTTTTATGTTTTCAGACACAACATTCCTTTATTCTCCCATAATATAACTTGCCATGAATAGGACTCCAACAACAAAAAACGATTCACCACAAAGTTCACAAGGTAAAGAAGTTATTAATTGTTTTTGGCCTAAAAATACTTTCATCTGTTTACCCCACCCTATCACCGACAACAAATACCACATCCAATAGCAATGGGCCTATGATATATAACTCCCTTATCCTTGTATGCTTTACTTTGTGACCTCTGCGCCCTAAATGGTTAATCATATACTCCTCCACTTACCCCAACGCTACAAAAAATTGAAAGGCCAATTCATCATCACTGAATAAGCAGTCAAATAATAATGTACATGATGAGTGTAATCGCATGTTATCACTATTGTTATCTTATGCAGATGTGACCTATGTGTAAAAGTCATCACAATTTGTGTCTTCGTAATCAGGGCAATCGCATTAAAATATTTCTAGCAGTTTCCGCAAGTAATCATTTTCCCAACCTGCCATTTGCCGCTTAATTTTAATACCTACTTTATTATCCTTATCTGACGTTAATAAATTCAAAGATATGTGGCGTAATATTGCCATGTTTTGATCTGTATATCCTTGACGAATTCGACAATGATCTTCGTCAAATTCCATATCTAATCTCCAGTGAAGATTATTCTCTACACCCCAATGAGCACGTACATAGTGAGCAAATTTCTCTGCATCGTTATGCTTAACGCTACTCATAAAGTATCGCGTTTCTTCTGACCATTCGTTCGCAAGAAATCGTCTTGATTTAACGCTAACAATACTGGCAAGGTGTGGGTGAGTATGATGCTCAGTAAGCCAGTCAATTCGGTTGCAGGAAGTCACTGTTCTTTCTTTAATACGGCCATGCCCTGAATCAATATTCTTATCAGTATTTAACGTGCCCTCATAACTTTTAGGGGTATTTTCAAAGAATAAAATCACATCATCATGCAGGGTGCTTTGATTTCCTTTCAGTGCGATTAAATAATCAGCGCCTTTACTCACGATCAGTTCAGCCGATTTCTTTTGTGTGTACAATGCATCGGTTGTGATGATACTGCCGATGATGTCTAAGTTTTTGAGTAGTGAAGGTAAGGCGGTTATTTCATTCGATTTTTCATCAACTTTCACTTGTCCAAGTGCCAGCTGATTATCATGTGACCATGCGCTAACCATATAAATAGCTGATTTATTAGATGACTTATCATGAGACGGAATACCATTTTCTAGGGATAAATATTGTTCAAACCAAGTGCGTTTAATGTTGGCAAATTTTTCAATGGCAACCCAGCCATCACAGCCACAGATAACGGCACATAGGGTAATAAAAAAGATGTCATCTAATTTATGTCATTGTTTTCTTAGAAGACGAGGATCTTCAATGTTTTTGAAATGTTCGATAAGTGTGGGCTTGTACTTGGTTATTTTACGTCGCGTAAAGCGAAGTAATAGATCAAATGAGGGGATCTGTGTCAAGCCATTTTTAATGCGATTGCCCTATCTTCGTAATACTTATTCCTTCTAATATAATGGGGTTTAATTTATCATGCTTGGCTAAACACTACCGACAATCAATAATCACAAAAGGTTACGTATCTTGGACGTTCGAAAAATATCTGAAAACTGGGAAATCACACCCGATAGTAACCAATTGATTACGCAAGTGATTGCCGATATATCTCCAGATATTCAGGACCTGCAAGCGTGGTATAAACAATATTCTGCAGGCCAAAAAAAACGGCTCACCTATGATATCGATTATGTGGATATGTTTGCCAGAAAAGGCGCAAAAATACTAGAATTTGGTTCTTTGCCACCCATACTAACAACGTGTTTATCCCGACTAGGATATGATGTGACTGGACTGGACTTAAAACCAGATAGATTTCAAAGCAACATTACCAAAGACGGTTTAAATATAAAAAAGGTAGACTTTGAAACTGAAAAGCTGCCCTTGGAAAACAATGAGTTTGATGTGGCTATTTTTAATGAGGTATTTGAGCATTTAAGGATTAACCCAATTTTCACGCTTAGTGAGGTCCACCGAGTCCTGAAAAAAGATGGGTTATTGATGTTGTCTACCCCTAACCTGATGTCATGGAAAGGATGGTACAACTTTGTTTTTAAAAGCAAGTTAGCGCCAAATCTATATAATGAATACAAAAAGCTTGAAAAACTTGGGCATATGGGCCATGTCAGATTGTATTCACCTGGGGAGGTGACACAGTTTCTGAAAGAAATAGGTTTCAAGATTGAAGTCATAATTCACAGAGGCGAATGGCAATCAAAATCGGCTAAAAAACGTTACTTTGGCAATCTGTTTCTCAAATGTTTTCCAAAATACCGTACGTTTTTTTCTGTGGTTGCCAGAAAAATATAACTACATCGGTTAGGGTGATATCAACCTCAATAACATGTGATCCTGTGCCTTAATTGGCTGAGCCATTACAACATCCATTTTTATATATAAATCAGAACAATCAAGGTTAGGAGCTTACTCTTAGCCTTGTTAAGTATCCGTGAAATGTGCGTCTCAAATCCTAGTGCTTGCGTAAAAATTTTACTCCTTCACATACTTGCCAGACAATACATTGTTAAGGCGGCTAATTGGCCATGGAGTAGCTATAAACAGTTTATTGCTCAGGGAAAAGGCCAGTCGTCATTTTGATCTTTACTGCATAAACAAATCTATCTGGCAGACCAGCAATTGAGCGGCAACATGCAACGTTTGATTGATGCAGGCCAGAAGTTAAGCGAGATACCCGCAGCCCGAAGAAATCCGGCACCAAACACACTCGACTATAACCTACGGACCAGTGAAGATCGCAATACTGCTATCTATAAGGCCTACCAAAGTGGGAGGAATACCTTAAAACAGTTAGGCGATTATTTTACACTGCATTATTCAACCGTAAGTGGGATAGTAAACAATCATAAATCAAAGACCTGATAATCATATAGCAATCTCCTTCGTGTTGACCTTAACTTACGTGTTGACCAAAACATTCTTTAAATACCAATACGAGGATATTGAGATGAAACTATATGGCGGGATTGACTTACATTCAAATAATAGTGTTATTGCGATTAAAGATACCAATAAAGCTTTTTGTTGACCAGTTTGGCTAAGGTGATGAGTTATACGCGGGCTTAGTAAAACCATTAGACCTGATTAAACCATCACCTTACCCAATCCAATGAAGTTGAAAAATGAATATGCCCACGCTCATAGCCATAACGGGTTGGACTGTCTTTATACATGGTTGAAATAAAACATAAAGGATGACGCATACCTGCTTGACCGGAGAGGGCTAATGAGTGACCATATGGTTCTGCTTCAGTTAATTGATTAAGTCATTGAGCTATTGCCCAAACAAAGTCGAGCGCCGCCTCAGATAAGTCTGTTGAATAAAAGCTGTTCATCATCATAAACAAAACTGGTTTGCACAACAGCAGGATTCGCTTGTCTTGAATTCAGAGTTACGTGAAAACGGTAGAGTAATAGACGAAAAATAGCCGACTTTCACTCCCTTAAGAACATAATATAGATGTCAATATGGAAATCATGAGGGATCATGTATTTTGAGTATAGGGAAAATGACGTTTTATTTTACCTATACTCTTTTAATATTGATAGGTTTACCCGTTTTGGCTAATGAGACCACTAGGTCAGTTTGCCGAGCTAAAAACGCAGGTAACTGTAAAACATCTGCCACTTTCGCGACTGGCTCAGACTGCCATATTTCATGCACATCAGTTATAACTGACACCTTAAATTGGTCTTTTACGGCTTGCAGTATCTCAAGGCCCTTATCCAAACCTAGTCCACGGTAAGAGTGAATGAAAGAGCGGTTTGCTTTATCAAATGAACCTTTAAATATGAAAGGTATATCTAACTTTTTACACACTTCAACATAGTGCCCGCATACATCTATCGCAAATTGTTTCGACTTGAGAACATTGACACCACCAAACAGGGTGAAAGGGGTGTTATTCGCAACATTAATATTATTAATTTCATAATCAAATTGTCTTTTTTGTGTGTAACATACTGATATAAAAAATTCACAGAACGATAATCTGCACTAAAAATACGGTTAGATAACTCAAGGCCTCTAACCGGTTATTTCTAATCTAAAAATCATCGCTTGCGGTTTTAATGAATTGGGGAGTCGTATTTTTGGCTGAAATTAGTCAATAATATTCTCAACTGTAAATTCTTTTCCTGTCATTTCTTTATACTCATTGCGCCAAAGGTCTGCGTAGCCACACTTTTGATAATTTTGAAAGTAAGGTCCACCTTCGGTATAGTGTAAAAATTTTGGGTCTCCATCTTTTGGCTCACAATACCAATCAACTAACCAATTCCATTCATGAGAAAACGTTCCTATCTCATGATCCTCAAGCCACATAAAACGATGCAGATACATGGGAGAAACATGATTGATCAGTTCAGGGGTGATGAGTTTGTTTTTAGGATGTACACAATTCCACAATACAACTGAAGACCAGTTTTTTCGTGGATATAAGGTTTGTTTTTGTCCATCGAGTTTAACGTCGTCTTTAGGTTTGTGGTTATGCTTGGCACACATAACCGCATACTTGTCGTCAGCCTGATCAAATAATTCATTTAAGTCACAAAGAGCTAGCGTGTCATTATCACAAAATAAAACCCACCCTTTATAGCCAGCTAACCAAGGTGTTAAGAATCGCGTAATAGAAAACTCGGTAGCACCGTTTTTGTCCTCTGCTCTGGTATATATGCCTAACTCTCTTAGTGCGCTTTGAATGATGGGATAACATTGAACGTCTTCAGACTGTCTTTCAATTGAATGTTTTGCCACCTGGTACACAACATCCTGATAGGACGTATAACCAACAAAAACTTTCCTCATTTGTTTTCCTTTTGTAAAAATAAAATTTCTAAATCACTTCAATGCTGTATCGAATTTAACGTCTTAACATTGATTAATTAATCCTATTTTAAAAGTGTTAAAACAGAATATCCCAGGGCCGGAATCATTGAATCCGTAGAAAGAAAGTATCAATAGTGAACAGCAAAATGTAGCTTAATAATATTTGGGTAAACAGTGCCAACTACCTTGATAAACACCGACCCTTTATTGTCAGTACTTGAGACAAATTTATCGCGCACTTTATCTTTTCGTTGCCGCCACTAAGCCGGCTATAGAAATGAATCAACAATAAACTTAAGATGGTTTCGTGCAGTTGAGAATTCACATTCAAGAAACGTCGCTAACTTCAATCTCACTAAAAAAGTAGCCTTGCATTAAGCACTGTTGTTCTTTACAAAAAATATATTTTTCAAAGCTGTTAACACCTTCAATCACTATCATATTTGCTTTTCTTTTTATCATTTTTATTAGATATTTTAATAAAAGCTTATCGTTCTCATACAGCTCCCAAAAGAGCTCTTTCGACATTTTAATAGCATCAAAGTTGACTAAATTCACTAAGTCAAAATTTGCATGCTCTGTTCCGAAGTCATCCAACCAGATACTTACTTTGGGATTTGCTTTAATCTCATTAAATCGGTCATTAATTTGAATGATGGTATCTAAAGGACTGGTTTCTACTAGCTCTAATATGATCTTATTGGATCCAAATTCTGACAACAGCATCTCAATGTAATGTGATTTTAAAAAATTAAGATTTGTGTTGAGCGAGATGGTAGACGTAGTCTGTGTGGTTAAAACATCTAATGCATGACGATAAATCATATAACTGTTTTGTGTACTTAACTCACTAAAAAAAACCTTCGGCATATCTGTTTTGAACCCTTTTTTACAATACACAATACTTCATAAATGCCATTTTTTTTTGACATGCAGTCGGTGATTAACTCAACTCGCGGGAACACGACAAATTGATTAGACTCATGCGTGATAGATATTGATGGAAAGTCTATCACTCGCAAAAACTCCTTCTTTTATTAATCAGCTGATATCCTTTTCCATGAACTGTGATTATTTCCAAATCAATTATATTTTTCAGTAAACCTCTCAGCTCAGATATCGCCACAGTTACATTGCTATTAACTTTATTGCTTATTCCCCATCCATACGCCAACAAGAATTTCTTACTGACGACTTTACCTTCATGCTCATGAAAAGAACAAAGAATCCTGAACATCGGTTTTGATATTCGGTATGTAGTTTCCGCTACTGACAAAACATACCGCTTAATGAAAACATTTGTGTCGAAATAAATTGCATCAAACCTTTCTGGACATGTAACACATTGCGCAGAACATAAAGCGGACGCAGAAGTTTGATTTAAGCGCTTCAACATTTCCTAGAGCAAAACAACAAAGACTGCTGGCTCTCTTACAGGTCAATGATGTCGATGCTTCTGACCAAAATTCAACATTGCATGATGTTTCATCGAGCAAACTGACAGCTTGCTTAAATATGCAACATTTTGTATTAAAGAAGTAATTTGATACATGCGATGCAATTCTTAATTTTCTGTTTATTCCGGATTTTTTGAATCTAACTTAGGGAGTCCTAAAAGTCAAAACTTCCGACTTAATTAGTGGATTTTATGCAGGGCGGGATCACACTTTAAGTTATAAATAACCGAATATTGATCGTAAAGTGATATAAAGAAAAAGGGAAATTTACGTCTGCTGATCGAGCAGAGCGCCTAGATTCAATTATCGTAGCCGATTTATGTCATTTATAGCCCATTTTGAAAACCTCGAAGATAGCCGCACCGATATCAATAAACACTATGATTTGCTAGATATGGTGTTTCTCACCATGTCAGCCGTTTTATCGGGTGCAAAAGGCTGGAAAGCCATACGTATCTTTGGTGTCGCCCAACTTACGTGGCTCAGGGAGTACCGTGAATTCACCCATGGCATTCCCACACTTCATTCAATGGGTCGTATTATTCGGTGCATAAAAGCCGAAAGCTTGATTGGCTGTTTTGAACAATGGATCAATACCATCCGGGTCCAAGAAGAAAAAGAACACATTGCCTTTGATGGTAAAGTGCTTAGGGGCTCCGGAAATGGTTGTGACCTCAACCCCCTGCAGCTAATGAGTGCGATGGTGGTAGACAGCAGTCTTATCCTTTACCAGCAGGAAGTATCGGATAAAACCAATAAAATTCCGGTCATGTAAGCCATGTTGCGGCAACTGTCAGTAAAGGGGGCAATAATCACCGCCGATGCGATGCACTGTCAGACCATGACCACCGAGGTAATACGGGCTGAGGGTGGGGATTATATGCTGCAGGTGAAAGACAATCAGCGTAATCTTCGCAAAGAAATCATGGCGTTTTTTCACAAGGCTTATAGGGAGACCCCGCAAGCACTGAAAGCGGGGTATTACGAAGAAATAGGCAAGGCTCACGGTCGCATCGAAGAACGCTACTATCGTCTGTTGCCTGTGAGCGACTGGATGGCAGGCATGGAAAAGTGGCAAGATATTCAATCTGTGGTTGAAGTGACGCGTAAAAGCACCTTTAAAAAGAAAGGAAAAGAGCACATCGAAGAGGAAATCTCCTATTCTCCTATTACATTAGCTCTCTGGGAGATGATGTCAAAGAGGCTGCCCGAGCAATCCGCAATCACCGGGCGAACGAAATAGTCAACATTGGGTACTGGACGTTACGTTTAGAGAAGATGAAAGCCAGATATATGCTGAGGACGGAGTAAAAAACATGGCCTTGTTTAGACGGGCGCTGCTCAATTTAATTAAGGCTCACCCATTAAAAGATAGTGTTGCGGGTAAAATGATGCGGGCGGGTTGGGATAGCAAATTCAGGGCGGAAATACTATTTGGTCAAAAAATGGGCAAAGTGTAATCCCGCCCTGCAGGATGTCCAGAAACCCCACAAATAAATGTATTAAGATGTTAACATTTTTACAATCTTTACATTTATTCGATTCCTAAGTACAAACTCACATATTCAAAAGAGTCATAATACTTTCAACACAAAATACTAGTGTAGTAACACAACATCTAAGCATTAAGGTGTTTAACAGCCCTGAATTACTTGGTAATGTAGAAGTATAGATTTATAGGTCACACTCATTTAGGTTATAACATTATTATGCAAAAAGTTTTAATCACAGGCGGTGCAGGCTTTATCGGTAGCCACTTAACAAAAATATTATGCGCTAAAGGTTATTCTGTGATAATCCTTGACAATTTATCACCGCAAATTCACGGTGATTCAGCACAAGCTCCTAAATGGATAGATGAACTCAACGTGGAATTCCATAATGGTTGTATTACCCAAAGGGCTGACATTGAAATTGCATTGGAAAATGTGGATATCATTGTGCATCTGGCCGCCGAAACGGGCACCGGGCAATCGATGTATGAAATAGAACGATACAATCAAGTCAACTCTCAAGGTACTGCTTTACTTTTAGATATCATTGCAAATTCAGAAAACCACAATATTAAACAAATATTGCTTGCTTCAAGCCGTTCTGTTTACGGAGAAGGAGCCTATTCTTGTCCGTCATGTGCTGACAATATTCGCCAATGTCCAGACTCTCGCACTCCGGAGGCTTTGGCAAATGAACTGTGGGACCCCTTGTGTGAAAGGTGTGAAGCGCCACTTATCCCATTATCAACAAACGAAAACGATGCTATCAAACCAGCATCAATTTATGCAGCCACTAAATTTGCCCAAGAACATTTAATTTCAGTGTTCTGTGAATCCCAAGGCATTGGCTATGGCATTCTTAGATTGCAAAATGTATATGGCGAAGGACAGTCATTAAATAACCCCTACACGGGCATATTGTCGATTTTCTCAACTCGTATCCGAAGAGATTTAGATTTACCCATATTCGAAGATGGAAACGAAACCAGAGACTTTGTTCATGTTGAAGATGTTGCGAATGCTTTTGTAGCAACCATTGAAACTAAAAAATCACCCAATACGATTATGAATGTCGGTACAGCAGAACTAACGACTGTAGTCGACATTGCCACGAAGCTAACCGTAGCCTTTGGCAAAACACCATCAATTAAAGTGACAGGGCAATACAGGATTGGTGATATCCGTCATAATCGAGCTGACATTACACGACTTGGTAAAATAATAAACTATCAACCTACCGTTACTCTAGAGCAAGGTTTAGGGCGGTTTGTCGATTGGGTGAATGAGCAGCCTTTACCAGAAGACAAGCTGGACAAAGCCAATGCAGAGCTGAAATCCAAAAATTTAATGGGGTGAACTAATGTCAAGAACAATATTTATTTTTGGTGACAGTCATACTAAAGCCATTGGCCAATATTTTAAAGAAAAAGTAGACGGTGCTCATAATAATACTTATTTAGTGAATTATCTTCAAACGGAAAAAAATGGCAACATTCAGGGCGACTTAACAATAGATGGTGCTTTAGACTTAATAGACTCCTTAGCCACTGGAGATTTAGTTGTTTTATCCTTCTTGGGGACTTTGCACAATATTTTAGGACTAGTAAAGCACGAATCTCCTTTCACCTTTAATTATGAAAGAGCTGAAATGGCCTCCGAAGAATTGATTCCAGTGGCGGCTCTCAGGGCGACTTTTTTGGAAAAAATGACACAAAACAAGCCTATCAGGCAAATCATTGAACGGGCAAAATGTCGTGTTTTGATCCTATCGACTCCTCCACCAAAACAAAGCAATGAGTATATTGCAAGCAAAATGTCGAGATATAGGGAGCACAGTGTAAGTATTGTATCTTTGAATGACCCCGGCAATAGATTGGCTATGTGGAATATAGAAATGGATGCATTGGAACGTTTTTGTGAGTCAAATAATATTACTCGACTACCGCCTCCAGAAGAAACAATTAATGAATTTGGCTTTCTGAGTGGGGAATATTTTCAAAATGATGTGACTCATGCTAATGCCTTTTATGGTAAAAAAGTGATTGAAATGCTAGAGGAAATGAACTTATGAATACAAACCATCCATATAAGCACTTACCTCCGTCTGCTTTCTGGAGAAAAGCCATTGCCAGTTGTCAACCTCAATATGTTGATCCTGTAGTCAATTTCAAGCTCAAAATTGCTAAGAAGATGAAAGTAGCGACGGCAGGAAGCTGTTTTGCTCAGCATATTGCAAGACATTTGCAAAACTCAGGTTTTAACTATTATGTTGCAGAAGAAGGTCACCCTATTCTGACTAAGAAGGTGAAACGAGACTTTAATTATGGTACTTTTTCTGCTCGTTTTGGAAATATTTATACAACAAGGCAGTTAGTACAGCTGTTTCAGCGGGCTTTTGGTTTTTATACACCGAAAGAGAATGCTTGGAGTCATGACGATGGCAGTATTAGAGATCCCTTTAGGCCAAATATTCAGCCTGATGGCTTTATTTCAGAAGGAGAAATGTTAGCGGATCAGAAACAACACCTCAAAACCGTTCGCAAGATGTTTGAAACATTGGATGTATTCGTGTTTACACTTGGGTTAACTGAGTGTTGGATAAGCAAAAAAGATGGCTCGGTATTCCCTATTTGTCCTGGTGTAGAAGGCGGAGAATTTTCAGAAGAAAAGTATGAGTTCTATAATCAAACTGTGTTCGATGTCACCGACGACTTGCGAATGTTTGTTGCACTTCTCAAATCTGTAAATCCGCTCGCGCAAATCATTCTAACTGTATCCCCAGTACCTCTTATGGCTACTGCTGAAGTAGACACCCATGTACTCACCGCCACGACATACTCAAAGTCAGTATTAAGAGTTGCTGCAGATATAATTAATCAAGAATTTGACCATATCCACTACTTCCCTTCCTACGAGATCATTACTGGTAATTTTAACAGAGGCAACTACTATGCCGAAGACTTAAGAAATGTCCTTGAAAATGGCGTCAGTCATGTAATGGGCCTATTTCTTAAGCATGCCACGGATGCTATTGACGATGGTAGTCAAACAGAGCTAATAGCTGACGATAAAGATGCTCAACATGAAGCGTTTTTAAAGCAAGCTCAAGAAATTGTAGATGTCGAATGTGATGAAGAGCTGTTAGACCGGTAGCGGATATACATTGCTTTACAATACCTCAAAGTCGACTAATAAGTTCTTTTCGTTATGCTGTTAATACTCTGGCTGTCCGATAAATTATTCATAAAGCGATTCTATGAGACAGTGGTCGAGCTTATCAACTGCCCCTAGAGTTCTTTCTGAGAAGTGTCATAGGTTACGATGCTTAAAAAGGGGACGCTACTTAACGTCCACATGTTACGTAAGTCAATGAAGTGTCAGCTTATCTGCGCCTTAGTTTTTTTTATACCACTCAGTAATTTGTGAGCAATGATGATATTTCATGAATATAAAGCTATTTTCGTTCATATACCAAAAGCCGGTGGTACTAGTATTGAAAATTTTTTATGGCCAAATATCCAATCAAGAGGGGTTGATAGTTTGTGGATGGGTTTTGTAAAACCTCACTATAATAAATATCAAACGGGAGGACTTCAGCATCTTCTGGCTAAACAAGTACAAACAGAAGTAGGAGACACGGTTTTTTCTTCATACTATAAGTTTTCAATTAGCAGAAATCCCTGGGATAAAGCTGTCTCACAATTTTGTTTTATGCAAAGAAGGAAAGATTTAAGAGATTTCGTGGGCATGGATGAAAGGGACACATTCGAAAAATACTTAGAGTTGATCCAGAAAAAAGAACACGTGCAATGGAAAAACCAACTAGATTTCATATTAGATGATAACGGTGAACGCCTAGTTGACGATTGTTTTAAACTTGAACATCTTAGTGCAGCAAAAGAAAATTTATCTTTAAGATTAGGCATTAATATTTTTGAATTACCTCATGACAATAAAGGTGATAAAAAATCACAGTCTCATTATTATTCTGATGAAACGAGAGAAATAGTGTCTGAAATATACAAAGATGACATACAATATTTTAAATATAAGTTCGAACTACGCTAAAAATCTAACTTCAAGTCTCAAAGAATTTATATTACAGTTTATGATGACCTTCCCCCTAAAGTTGAAAGAGCATATTTGAACTGTCACACTCACGTGAATATAGGGCAATATCCTCTTTATAGATCGAGGCAACTAGGTCTATCAATTCTTCATTATATAAAGATTTATAACTCGGGATGGTATTCTTAAGCTTCATAGCATATAGATGTCTCGCCCGATATTGTGCGAAATTTACGGTATCGATCACTTCGAAACCATCGGTTCCATGCTTAGTTTGCTCTCTTGCATCTACAATCGAAAAATCTATTTTACTTTTCAGTGTAGTGATTGCTGATGTCATATCCTCCACACAAAAATAATCATCATAACGCCGGTAAACTAAAAAATCTTTTTGCGGACGCCAGTGATGATTACTCATCAATACTTTTGTATAACGCAAACTCTTTACAAATTTTGCAAAATTTAAGTTATCCAGCTCTATTTTTTTTTCGGTATCTTCATAGTATAACCAGGCTACCTTATCTTTGGATATGATCTTATCAAGAAACACACTGGCTAGACGCCTAAAAGGACAGCGAAGAAATGTAAAAGTGTATTCGGCTTTTATTAACTCAGAAAGTGAGGCTACAAAAGTTTGGTTATTTTGGTGTATCCACCCTAATTCATCGGGGGATTCAATACATCCATTGGCTATCGCTAAAGATAATCGCAAGGTACTGCATGCATTTTTAGGGATATAGGTGAAAATTGTATTTTGCGAGTACAAATTTAATGCATGTTGTTGAGCGAATACATGTGAGTTGTTTCTATTGAGCACTAAGTTTACTGTATTTGCGAAATTGAGTTGCCTTGGGTTCATTATTAGGACTCCAAACTTGTCTTAGCCAAAGAAAATACTGACAATACTTGTTCTGTCAATTGCTCTGGGCTAAAACTAGTCTCTAACTTTAATTGGGCGTTTTTGACCAAGTTAAACCTTGCTAACGGATCATTAACTAAATGGTTAAGTTGTTCTGCCCAATCGTTTACTGATTCAACAACTAAACCACAATCATCAGCAGTGCAAGAATCATATACCGTACCTTTAGAAGCCACAACAGCAGCACCTATTGAGGTGTACTCTACCCACTTAGTATTCGCTTTGAGCATGTTGAAGTTAGCAACGGCTAATGGGCAAATGCCAATATCCCAACCCAATTCTGCAAACGTCTCTAAAAACAACTTATAGTTCCGAATGGGTTCGATCATAACAACTCGAGACCCAAATTTTTCAAGAATTTTGGGTTTTGGAATACTGCCAAACATTTCAAAGATCAAGTCGTTATTTTTCACCATAACCTGTTCAATAGCCTCAATCATAGTATTTAAATCATGCTCGTGATCAAATCCCATATAACCCATTTTTTTAACGGTTCTATTTATAGCCGGCACAATAACCGAGCCAGAACAATATAATTTTGCTACATGAATAGGCGCCTTTGTTCCTAGTTGAGCAAAGCGCTCAGCTAATGGTAAAGTCGAGCAATAGACTAAATCACTATTATCTAAGAAATACCGCACAGTTTTAAGGCGTTTAGGGTTATTGTGACTTTTAAATTTTGCCAAACCTAAAGACATAGGAATGTGCATGAGATCGTCATCAATATGAAATATGACGGGAACATGATGTTGTTTCGCCCAAAGCCGGATAAATACAGCATTCGGTCCACTATAACGACAAAATACAATCACGCTGGGCTGGAAGTTTTCTAACTTTGTTTGTAATGCCTGAACAGACAATATACTACTTTCTACTCGGCGAAAGGCTTGTTCTATTTGTTGTCCAGAAATAAAGTCAGACACCACACTCCCGTTTTCAACGAGTGCCGCAAGAGGTTTGATAAAACTCAGTTGCAATGTGGGAATATAGTCATTCGCTACGTACATTACGCGTTCAATAGGGCTCGCAGCAGGATCAGTTAAAGGCACTACGGGTGTTTTACATGCCGATTCTATTAAACTGCGGTACTGCTTATACACCCATTGTGGCTGAGTTTTTAATCCAGAACGTTTCAAAAAAACACGCTGTCGCTCAATATACTTTTCTGGGTTTTGAGTGGCGTCTTGAGTAAATTCCATAAGATTTTCAGCATTCGACACTTGTGTCAGTCCATAATAATTATCGGTATCCATTACCCCATTGTCATCCCGCCAGACTGCAACAGGTACACCGGCCAATATCATATCAATAATCACTGACGAGGGAGCAGAAACACCATAGGCATACTGAGATAAATCAACCTTATACATGGGCACATTGTTAAGCTCAACATTAGGCTCCATCTTAATATTATTTTTTATGACATATTGCCCACCAGGATGCGGTCTTAATGCCACCTTCATTCTATTCTTTCGTAGTTGCAGAGAAAAGCGAGCGAACATGTCCATGAAACTCATTTTCAAGTTGCCAGACGCCGATAAACGAACTGAATGAAGATTTTCACAAATAAGCCCATATGGCTTTTTCTTTGTTTTTGTGGGCTGCTGAATGGCTGCTGTTGGCCCTGTCACTAATAGCTTACTTTTTTGAGACTCTGCCATTGACGTTAAACGTGATAATTCACTCCAACCACATACCACATCAGCACCAAACGTGATGTGCTCACCGTGAGCGATGATATGCTGCTTACTCTGTAAAAAACCAACACACTCAAAGCCATGCTGAAGTGTCACTTTCAATAAACCACTCGGGGCCATTTTAAATAGATTATGTGTGGGTGCATGAGCGGACAAATCCGATTCACTGGCCGCGAAAATAATTCCCCTTTTACCATCTAACACTTTATATGCTTCGAAATCGTCTTGCACCCAAAACGTCAGTGAACAAGTGTCTTTTACTAATTGGGTTATTTCCTGTCGCCATATATTATCTATATCACGCTTATTAAAGGCGCTGGTAATAATCAGCTCGGTGGGTAGTTTCAAGTCACGACTCGCTAAATATATCAACGGCCGCAAAATATTGATGTCTTGAAGCAAGTTGATAATAAAAATTGCTTTTTTACTCTTCACACCATTTCCTCAAGTTGCTGCGCAGGTGTGTCTATCCACCATGGTAATTTACTGTTCTCCGATAGGGATATAGATGTAGAAGGCAGCAGTTTGTTGATAATTTGTATGCACCCAGACATAATTTCTGAATATTCACTGAGCACTAAAAACGGTTGCTGAGTCACATCAAACGCAAACTTCTTATTGAAAATGGCGATTTCATCCTCAGGAAAAAATGGCAACGCGACCCTGCGATAAAAACGTGATGCAAAGGGCTCTTCTTTTTCTAACAAATGTTCGTTATCTATCGACAATAAAGCAATCGTTCGGGTACTTATGGCGACATTAAGCTGAGATGTGTGTGTGTCGATAAAAATACGTATGTCAAAATTCAGTTTTGCCGTACAAAATGGTGTGCCGATTGACAACCCATTTAATTTTTGAATAAATTTGTGTGCATCGCCAGTTGAATTTAGACCATGCAACACACAATGATTTTTGCCGGATTGACCTTTTCTTTCTAGTTCATCTAATTCATCTAATTCAACGTGACGCTTCGCAGTCATCTCGCCCAGAAACGAGCTCAATGCCTTAGATTCTTGCTGTGGCGAAGCGTATTGATGCAATAAGGCTGATAAGTTATCCATCTGGTCGGACCTTAACCTGGGGAGCCCGGCTTTGACATCATTAATAATGTCAAGCGAAGAACGATAAATGAAATTCTCAAGGGATTGATATAAGTCGAAACCAGGAGATAAAATTTGTACCCCATGGGTGAGACAGGCAATAGCTCTATTGAGTGACTTAACCACACTAAAACTCTGACTATTAACCGGTAAAAAGCATAAAAAAGCATCTTTTAAATACTCTTCTTCGCGCTCTTCTGACCACTCTTCAATTTCATATTCTATAGGCAACTGACGAAGTAAACCGAGATTAGCGGGGGTAAGCGCTCGCCGGTTTGTTAATATTTGCAATGACACCTCAAAACCGTGCCCTTTTAAATCATGTAAACTACTGGCGTAGCCCATAAGGTCACTTATACCCACTGCAAAATTTGGGTTATCACCAATCCCAAACCATAATATGTCTATATGTTTGGTTTGTGTTACCCGCCTTAATTTTTCATCTAATGCATCAGCGATTAATTCTGGCTCATAAATACTATAGGGGTCGTTCATCACATGAATAGGTTGAGTGGGTAAATATTGCTTTACAACACTTTTCATGTTGTCTGTCGAACACATTGCAAAGTCAACCTGAGGTGCTAGTGAACTTAACCAATAGCGCAAACGTGAGAAACGACTATCAGTATGTTGACTGAAATAGTTATCAAATAAGTCTACCCCAACCACTTTATGGCACTGTTTCAAATAATGACTCAACACAACACAGCGCACATCGTAACATTTGCTAATAATGTAAACGTCATGCTCAAAAAACATAGGGTTGCACAACTCAGATATTTCTCTGAAATGAATAAAAACACCTTGCGTGTCAAGTTCATCACGCATACGAGCATAACGAATTCTAGCTCCCGCTTGCTTAAGGTAGTCAAAAGTGGGGATTACAATACAAATATTCATTAGAAACTTCCGCACTCTTCAACTTTGTTTGATAAATCACTTAATAAAGCAATGGTATCCTCAGATAGCTCAAAGCTTAATTGTGTTTGCTCATCCTCTATCTCAACCCCAATCGTTACTTGATTGCTAAATACGACGTCATATTCGCAGCTTATAAGATAAATCCCAAAATCTATAAATAGTCTGTTCAAATCACATTCACCCTCATAATGACTTAGAAACTCCAACATTTGCTGCTTTTCATATGTCACCACGAGTGGTTTGATGGCCACAACCGAATATAACTGATTAGTCGGATAATAGGATTGGTCGAAATGAGGACTATCCAGTCTAATTGATTCAACGTCTGTGACTAAACTTAACGCATTATGAATTTGCGATAGTTTATATCCTTTTCCATGTACCTTTTTGTTTAGTAATTTACAACTCGAGCTTTTCACTTGCCCTAAAATGGTCGAGCCCAGCTTGGCCAGTGAATAATCGTCGTAGTACATTGCCGACTCTACTGTATGTGTCAACAGCTCATATTTGGTAGCACGGACGCATCGAAGATAAAAATCTTTATAACCCTCATCAGATTTCCGACTTAAAATCTGATAATGATCGTTACAACCTGTAGGAAGATAAACATTTGTGTCATCGGGATGGTCTAAACCCAACACAATATCAAGACCGACAATCCCCTTTTGATTTTCAATTGTCTGCCAGAGTCTCGCCTGATGAAGCTGATTATTATCTTTTATAATTAACAATATCGACATAGAAATTGCTATTTCTGGCAGGATATTCTGAGCCTGATCACGCGCGCTCTCAATTAATTCATTACTATCGTTTCGTTCACGTCTACTTTGCACAACGGACGAAGGGTGTGATGCAAATTTAGCTGTGTCATCACAATACCATGTAGCAGATACATCATTATCCATCGACGCTAGCTTTACAATCCTAGTTGGGCCTGCAACCAGAGCTTCTGGTACGATTACTGCGGGACCTTGGGATACGTTACCAACACTCAGAGTTGTAACTAGTTTTAATGTCGGTAAAGTATCTTTATCAATGGCATTAATTCTATTATTACTGTTCCTGTCATATGATATGTCCAACAATCCACGTAAATACTCAAGCCTATGAGTATCTAGTTCTGTTTTAGGTAATGCCGCCCATCCGCTGTAAGCAATGTTAAAGTAATGTTTGACCCATTTCATGAATGAACTATCGAATACGTGCTCATTTCCAATAACGTCTTGCAATGAAACATTAATAGTCTTCTGGCGAAGGTTAATAACACCAGTGGAATAATCCATTAGCAGCGACTTTGAGTATGAAATTAAACGTTCATTCAAACTAGAACTTAATGACTGCACACATAACTCACCGAAGTGCGGCCCCCCCCGTAATAGAGAGGGGAAAGGGATTAACTGACTTAAAATCATTTGATTTTCTGACTTGAAAATCAACAGAACTGGCTGAAAGTTATTTATTAAATTGACATCAATTAAATTAAGTGACGTAACATTGAAAGAAGCTGAAGATACGCTTTTTACACTCAGACTATTAATATCGAATTGGTAAGCTTCAATTAAAACGCTATGATTAATAAAATGCGGCGATTCAAAACGTACGCGAAGTGAATGATGATTGATTATAGATATGTCACGTAAATATTCTGTAAAATTCGAATTGGAAAAAGACTCCCAAGCATCAATTTTGCTCGCATCAACTTTGTAAGACTGGCACAAATCCTCAAAAAGTTGGATCTGCGTTTGAAACATGGGTATCGATTCATCTACCGCATCTCCAGCAATAATTGCCCCAATACTGATAGAAGTAAAACTACTTTCACTTTTTGGAGCTTTTGTTCCCTGAAGATCGTCTAACTCATGTAAATGTGAAAAATCACAAGCAAAAGAAGCGCTCTTTGAGATAGTTAACAATTGTCCATCTAAGGCGAGTTTTGCATATTTTGAAGATACACTGTCCCTTTTTTCTGACTTACCATGATTGATATAATGCAATAATGGGTTGACGCCAGAACTTTTGACATCGGAATGACACATCAAATAAAATGAGGTTGAAAATTCAGGACAAGGATCTTTTTCTTCTTTCGAGCCAAATAAATAGTAATGCTCAGCCGCCTCACTGGAAACTATATTCAAATCTGGATAGGTATCAACGTACCAATTTGCATTAAACCATATAGTTTTATTAAGTAGTTCAATATTTTTTTTGTCATCTACATTCAATTTTTCTAGAACGGGATAGGCGCTTCGTCCTTCTACTTCGCCATAAAGGATAAAGTGAACTAGCGGATTAATTTTAGCTTTAGCAACGTCCGGATTTGCATTCAAATATTCTTTTATTGAAAATTTTGATGACGGATTTCTACCTTCCAAATATCCGTTCTCTAAAAAATGTATAGAAGGGGTAAAATGAGTAAAATCTACGTCAGGGTTTGACTGTGTGTACCACTGATCATCAAAATACACAGAGTTATGAACTTGCTTGAGTAATTCATCGGTAATTAAATCACCTAATGAATTAGCTGTACTCTTTTTGAATCCTAACGAAAATAATTTTTTAATAAACATCAACTATGTCTTTTCCAGGCTGCAGTCGTTAATAGAATAATTTATCTTTTTCACGAACGCTTATTGAACTTAATGTTAACTATATATTGGTGCTAAAAGCAGCGACACAGAAACAACACCATGATTTCTAAATGAATTAAACCGATTACAATAACACTTTCCACCAAACATTATTAACCAAATACCAATCAATGGTTTTCTGAATGCCCGTCCCGAATGATTCACTTGGTGTGTATTTAAGTTACCTGTTGGATTTGGTCGCGTCAATAGCATAACGTCTGTCATGGCCCGCTCTGTCTGTTACAAAACTGATTAACTCTTGAGCTTTACCTTTCAAGGCTTTAGTGGCCAAAGGATATTTTTTCTTTAAATCAATATTATTGGCAAATGCTTGATCCATTTTTTCACATACCAGCTTAACCCCACATCTGTTTGCTTTAACTGGCAACAAGAAGCGTTAAAATTCGCGCCCACCTTGAATATCAAAATATTTTCTGACTTAGCTAATACCGTCCAGCGTCAAAAATTGTTAAACGAGTTAAGTCCGTTTGACCGCGTGATCATAAGCTAC
>Ga0209712_10000817_pt1 | contig 26900 bp, 23 predicted proteins | sample ArcOceMetagenome_FD_187443 | JGI IMG/M metagenome (GOLD analysis project Ga0209712, IMG submission 187443) | Marine eukaryotic phytoplankton communities from Arctic Ocean - Arctic Ocean - Greenland ARC118M Metagenome (SPAdes) (version 2) | ecosystem: Environmental > Aquatic > Marine > Oceanic...
TGGGAAGATGTTAATTAACTTATATTTATATTTATATTTATTTTTGTTTTTGCCTGCAACATACGTGTTGTACTTTTTACTACTTTGCTCTTATAAAAACAAATCAAACTCTAGAGCATTAGAGAGTTTTAGTTCTGTGCAAGTAGGATGTTTTGAAAATTATATCTATAATTTTGTGCATCCGATCTCTACTTTCTTTGATAAGTTGTTCACTGGACTGAAAAATGGATAAAGTTAAAATAGTTGTTTCATATAGAGTAATCCAAGGTTGGAGAGTTCCCGTCTTTGAAAGGTTGAGTCAGCTCGTAGATGTGGAACTTTTAGTTTTACATGGTACTTCCTTTAAGGGTACAAAAGTTGTGAACTATGACAAAACTGTCTCTTTTGATCACAAGGAATTGCCAACAATACCTCTGAATATACCAACTAAGAATGGCCGGGCGATCATGCCAGTGAGTCCAACTATATTTTGGGAGTTAATAAAGTTCTCTCCTGATGTGATTATTTGTGAGGGAGCATCTAATTTAGCCAATAATGTATTGACTTTCATTTATAAGGTTGTATTCCGAAAAAAAATGATTTGGTGGAGTCTTGGTGAAATTAAAAATCGTAAAAAATCCTCTGTACGTAAAGTTCTTGAGTTTCCAATTAATTTTTTAGAAAAAAGAATGGACGCAATAATATCTTATAGCTCTATTGGTGCTGAGTATTTTTATCGATTAGGAATTAAAAAAGAAAAAGTATTTGTTGCAGTTAATGTAATAGATACAGAAAAAAAATTAAATCAAATATCTACTTATGATAAAGAAAAAGTTTATGCAGAATCACATCAAAATTCAGACTTTAATATTCTTTTTGTAGGGGCAATTACAAAAGAAAAAAGATTAGACATACTACTAAAGGCATTTAAGAAATTTGAAACAGATCGAAATCAAGTCAAACTAACAATCATTGGGGATGGAAGCTATTTGGAAGAGATTAAGCAACTATCAGTAAAGTTAGAGTTAAAAAATATTGTTTTTGAAGGACAAATTATTGAGGGTATTTCTAAGTATTTTCTTTCATCAGATATTTTTGTTCTTCCTGGACTTGGGGGACTTGCTGTCTCGGACTCTTTAGTGCATGGCGTCCCTGTTATTGCAAGTATTGCAGATGGATGTGAAAAAGACTTACTTGAAAGTGGTGCTGGTATTATTGAAGAGGATATGACTGTTGATATTCTTTATGCTCATTTAAAGGATCTACATAACAATCCAGAAAAATTAAAAAAAATGAAAGAAGAAGCAGTCAATATCATAAATAATCGATACAATATTTCAAACTATGTGCAAAGCATTAAAGGATCGATTGATTACGTTTTATGAAAGGTTTACTGAAGAGAATAAAAGTATATTTATTAACTAACTTTAAATATAAATTTAAGTCTTATGGCGAAAATTTTTATTTTGGGTCTGGTTTATTTGTGAGACCCAATTCGGTTTCTGTAGGAAATAATGTTTATATTGGAAGGAATGCACATCTTTCGGTAAAAGAATTAATCATTGGTGATTACGTTATGTTTGCCTCAAATGTATCAATCGTTGGTGGTGATCATGATTTTAAGGTCGTTGGGACTCCAATCCGAAATACAGGTAGAGATGAAGAAAAAAAAGTAGAAGTAAAAAAAGATGCTTGGTTAGGCCATGGAGCAATTATTTTACATGGTGTAACAATAGGAGAGGGAGCTATTGTTGCAGCTGGATCGGTTGTAACAAAAGATGTCCCTTCTTACACAATAGTGGGTGGTAATCCTGCTAAGAAAATTAAAATGAGATTTACAGAAGAAGAAATATTAATACATAAAAAGAGTTTAGATTTAAATTGAGATTTATATGAAACAAATAATTCAAGACCTAAAAACAGGTAGTGTAACCTTAGTTGAATTACCAATTCCAAATGTTGGTTCAGGAAAAATACTTATAAAGGTAAAAAAATCCCTTATCTCACTTGGGACAGAAAAAATGATGCTCGAGTTTGGTAAAGGTGGCTGGATATCGAAAGCAAAACAGCAACCAGACAAAGTAAAAATGGTTTTGGATAAAGTGAAAACAGATGGACTACTTCCTACTATTGATACAGTCATGAACAAACTATCGACTCCAATTCCACTAGGTTACTCTAATGTTGGTGAAGTTATTGCAGTTGGAAAAGGTGTTGTTAAGTTCAAAGTCGGTGATAGGGTAATCTCAAATGGAAACCACGCTGAAGTTGTGGTTCCAGAGAATTTATGTGCACTTGTGCCTGATAGTGTATCTGATGAAGATGCAGCATTTACAGTTGTCTCAGCGATAGCACTTCAAGGAGTCAGACTCGCAAACCCAACTCTTGGAGAAACTGTTGTTGTTCTAGGCCTAGGCTTAATTGGACTTATAACAGTTCAGCTATTAAAGGCGAATGGATGTAATGTCATTGGATTTGATTTTGACTCGAAAAAAGTAGCTCTTGCAAACGAATATGGTGCAAAAGCATTTGAAACAATTGATCCCGTTGAAGTTGAAAAAATTATTCAAAGCCTTATAGGAGAAGTTGGTGTCGATAGCGTAATTATCACAGCATCAACTAAGAGTAATGATCCTATTGATCTTGCACCAAAGATTTGTAGACACAGAGGCAAGGTTATTCTTGTTGGAGTCGTAGGCCTTGAAATCAATAGAACTGAATTTTTCAAAAAAGAAATTACATTTCAAGTTTCTTGCTCTTATGGACCAGGAAGATATGATAATAATTACGAGCAAAATGGAATGGATTATCCAGTAGGTTTTGTACGTTGGACTGAAAATCGAAACTTTTGTGCAGTTCTTGATCTACTTAGCAATTCTCAATTAAATTTCTCAAAATTAATTAGTCGAACAGATTCCTTTTTAAATGCACCAAATATATACGCAGAATTAAGTGATCTTAAAAATATTCTTGGTTTTATCCTCGATTATCCAAATACTATTGATACGAATATTAAAAATATATCATTAAATCCAAAGAGAATTAGCTCTTCCAAAACATGTATTGGAGTCATCGGAGCTGGAGGTTTTACTTCAGGAACACTTCTTCCTGCCATTATTAAGTCATCGACAAGAATAAAAACTATATCTTCATCAAAAGGACTTAGTAGTCATAATCTTGCAGAAAAATTTAAAATTGAAAATAATACTTCTGACTATAATACAATATTATCTGACGAAGAAATTGATACTGTCATTATCAGTACACCTCATAATAGTCATGGATCATTAGTTTTGGAGAGTTTAAGAAGTGGGAAAAATGTCTTTGTTGAAAAGCCACTTTCCTTAAAGCTTGATGAAATAGAAAAAATTAAAGAATTTTACCAAAATTCAGATAAAGCGAGTCTTCCAAATCTAATGGTTGGGTTTAATAGACGTTTTTCTCCATTATCATGTGAATTAAAACTGCAACTAAAAAAGAATGCTGGAACAAAAGCAATTATCTATACTGTAAATAGTGGGCATATTCCAAGTGAGCATTGGATTCAAGATAGAGAGGTTGGTGGGCAAAGATTAATTGGAGAGGGCTGTCATTTTATAGATTATATAAGATTTTTAGTCGGTCATGAAATTGATACTTACACAATCGTTTTTGCAGATGTTTCGTCTAGAGATACTTTTATTATTAATTTAAAATTTAAGGATGGATCAATCGGGACTATAAATTATTTCTCAAATGGAAATAAGTCTTATCCTAAAGAAAAGGTAGAAATATTTAGCAATGGATCGATCTATTTAATTGATAACTTTAAAACGCTGACAACAATAAATGCAAAAGGTGGAAAATCGGTAAAAAGATTAAGTAAACAAGATAAAGGTCATTCTGAAGAAATCAACCAGTTTATAAAATCAATTAATTCAGGGCATGAAACGCCAATTCCATTGAAAGAAATTTTTGAAGTAAGCCAAATTGCTATAGAGCTAGATTCAATGGCATGAAAAAATTCTTACTTTTTTTTCATACAATTAGATATTTAAAGTTAAGTCAAATCTATTGGCGGATTTTTTATTTAATAAGGAATAGATTCTTTGTTATAAAACTTCATAATGAAACTTTTAAAATCAATCAAAATATAAACAAACATATTGATTTCATGAAAGTTACAACTACATATTTCTCAAATAATAAATTTTCTTTTTTAAATATAGAGATGGATTTTCTTGGGTGGGAAAATAAAAATGCTCAAACACTATGGCTCTATAACTTACATTATTTTGAATTTATCCTTCAAAGTAATATAGATGGAAACTATTGGATAGATAAATGGATAAAAGAGAATCCTCCTCTTAAGACGATTGGTTGGCAACCGTATCCACTAAGCTTGAGAGTTATAAATTTAATAAAGTATCATTATAAAATTAATGAATTATCAGAATTGCAAATAGAGTCTCTTAATTTACAGGTTAGTGCTCTTGAGAGGCAGATTGAGTATCATATTCTTGGAAACCATTTGTTTGAAAATGGAAAATCCCTTTTTATTGCAGGTCTATTTTTATCGAGAGATAAAAGTATGAAAACCGGACTAAAAATTTTAAATGAGCAAATCAAAGAGCAAATTCAAGATGACGGGTCTCACTTTGAATTATCTCCAATGTATCACGCTATTATCCTTGAAGGCCTACTTGATATTATAAACTTCTCAAGAAAATTTTCATTTAACTATCCTGGTTGGTGGAATACTAAAATTGAATCTATGTTATCCTTCTATAGGGGCTGTTTACATAAAGATAATAAAATTTCTTATTTCAATGATTCAGTGCTTGGTATTTCAAAAGATTCCAAAGATATATTTGAATATGCAAAATGCTTAGGCTTTGAAGTCGATAAAATAGATCCAAAGAACTATTATATAAATTCTGGACTGGTAAGGTTTGAGAATAATGATCGATTAATTCTTATTGATGGCGGACCTATAGGCCCTGATTATATTCCAGGGCATGCACATGCGGATAATCTATCCTTCGAATTATCAAATAATAAAACGAGAATTATTGTTAATTCTGGAATATCAACTTATGAGAGAAACTTAAGACGAGTCGAAGAGCGATCAACTGTCTCTCATAATACAGTCGTTATAGATGGTAAAAATCAATCTCAAGTTTGGGCAAGCTTTAGAGTGGGGAAAAGGGTCTATCCAAAAAATATAAGAGTAGAGAAAAATTCTCGTTTTGAGTTGTTTCGTGGGAGCTATACCGGAGGTTCTCATCATAGGGAAATAAAATTTTTAGATGAGAAAGTGATCTTAAGAGATACTTTAAAAAATAGTAATGAAAAGGGTGAATCATACTTACACTTTCATCCAAATGTTTTACCAACTATTGCGAGTTCAAATAAAATTTCTCTCAAATTAAAAGATGGAACCTTTATTTGCAATTTAATAATAAAATCTAATCATTTTGAACTATTAGATTATAAGTGGGCAAAAGGGTTTAATTTATTAAAACCTTCAAAATTAGTTAAAATAAAAATTGATAAAGAGAATATAAATGAAGTCATCTTCGACTTTAACGAGAAAAAATCATGAAGATATTAATTTTGAGTCAATATTATGCACCAGACCTATCAGCTGGATCATTTCGAATGAATTCATTTGTAAAGAATTTTACAGAGCTTTATCCTGACATCGAAATCGAACTTCTAACAACTATGCCAAATCGTTATAAATCTTTTCATGAGGATGCTAAAGCGATTGAGAAAATAAACAATCTTACAATTCATAGGTTTAGATTGAAGACACATAATGGTGGTATGAAAGAGCAAGTACTATCATACTTAGGTTACTATCTTAATGTTCTTAAAATGACTAAAAATAAAGAATATGATCTTATCTTTGCAACTTCATCAAGACTATTTACTGCAACTCTAGGTACATATATTTCATGGAGAAAAAAAATCCCTTTATTTTTAGATATTAGAGATATTTTTGTGGATTCTATTTCAGATGTTTTAAAAGGCTTTTCAAAGTATCTAATAATCCCTCCTTTAAAATATATAGAAAAGTTGACTATAAAAAGAGCGAGTAAGGTAAATTTAGTTTCTAAGGGTTTTTATTCTTATTTCAGGGATAGATATCCTTTGAGCAATTTTTCATTTATTAGTAACGGTATTGATGATGTCTTTTTAAATTTTGACCAAACTAATACTAAAAACATAAAACAAAAAACTATTTTATATGCTGGTAATATTGGAGAAGGACAAGGTTTAGAAAAAATAATACCTTCAATTGCAAAAAGTCTTGAACATAATTACCTCATTAAAATTATTGGAGATGGTGGTAGAAGAAGAGTCTTAGAAGAAAATCTATTAAAAGATAAAATTACGAATGTTGAAATAATTGATCCAATTGAACGATCAAAACTTATTCAAGAGTATAATAATGCAGATATTCTTTTTCTTCATTTGAATTCTTATGATGCTTTTAAGAAAGTTCTTCCTTCAAAAATATTTGAATATGCAGCAACTGGAAAGCCTATTTGGGCCGGTGTAGATGGATATGCGAAAGAATTTTTAAATGAAGAAGTTATAAATTCAGCTGTTTTTTCACCTTGTGATAGTATTGCAGCATTAGAGTCTTTAAAAAAACTTCAACTAGATAATATCGATAGAGAAGCATTTAAAGAGAAGTTTTCACGTAATAAATTAATGAAAGAGCTCTCTATTGAATTGGTTTCAGTTTTATCTAAATCCGCCCCATAATTCTTCTTTTTCTCGTCAGAATAGAAGTAAAAATAAAAAGAATTAAAAAATTAATAAAAAGAAGCAATTCACCCATTATATTTTGAAGAAATAGTGAAATAATAATGATGAAGATATTTATAACAACTAAGATACTTGTTGTTTGAATATGGCTGAATTTTAAATCAGTTAGTATGTGGTGAATATGATTACGATCAGAACTTAAGGGAGATCTTCCTTCCAAGATTCTAAGGACAATAACTCTTGCTGTGTCAAAAATTGGAATAATAAGAATTCCGATGGCAACAGCTGGAACTGATTTTATTTGAAAAATGGGATCTCCAGAATAGGATTTATTAAATTCTATAAATTTTATGATTAAAATTGAGTTAATTAATCCTAATATCAATGAGCCCGTGTCCCCCATAAAAATACTTGCTGGAGTTTTATTGTATTTTAAAAAAGCAATTAATGCTCCACTCATCGATATAGCAACAATTGCATATTGCATATGTCCAGTTAGATAAAACCAAATTGATAAAACGCCACAGGAAAGTGTCCCAATTGCTCCTGCAAGGGTGTCAACACCATCAATTAAGTTAAAAGAATTTGTAATAGCTATAATTGTAAAAATAGAGAACAAACAGCTAAAGACATATGGGATATCATATATATTGAAAATTCCATAGAGACTCGTAAGCCTTATATCTGCAAGCATGACAACAATTGATGCCGCAACGATTTGTCCCATAAGTTTTTTCTTTGCAACAAGATTTACAACATCATCTTTAATGCCAATAAAAAATAAAATAATTACCGAAGTGATAATATATTGAAGCTCTTGAATTTGATTTTGTTTAGCCCAGAAAGTTGTTGAAATGATAAAACCCGCAAAAATTGCAATTCCACCAAATGTTGGAACTCTTTTTTTATGTTGCTTTCTCTCGCATGGCTCATCATAGAGATTTTTAAGTTCTGCAATTTTAATAATTGATGGAATTGAGATATAGCAAATAATGAATGAAGTCATTAGAGATAAAATAATTTGCAATATGGGCGGTATGGTATTTATTAGGTTCATCGAGCTCTTTGATTGTGTGATAGCTTGTATGTTATTAAAAATAATATAAAAATGACAAGTAAATATCTAGGAAATATAATATTATTTATACCGAAGCCGATTTTAAAAGAATAACTAGAGAATGCAATTAATGCGCAACTTAAGTCTGATTTTGGTAAATTCATCAGCATACCGATGATGAATTTTATGATAAATCCGACAATAACTGGGCCAAAAATAATACCCAAAATCCCCCAATTTGCCCAAGATTCACTTATAAATGAGCTAGTTAAATATCCAGCTCTTCCATCTTTGTATCCAGCTTGATCAGCTGTTTTCATCATAATTCTTGGAGCTGTTTGAGAGTATTCTAATCCAAAGTATTCGATAAATTTAGAAATGGAGGAGAATCCTAAGTGTTTATGCTCTTTCGGAAAAAAATAAAATGAATAATAATTAGCATAAGCTTCTGTGTAAATGATTCTATGATAAATTCCCTTCGTTAAATGAATTAAATCCGAATTTTTTTTAGCAACATAGTAGCTACCTAGAAGCAGTATAAAAACGCAAGCAAATGATATAATAACTATTCTTAATTTAACTCTGTTTTTAACAATACCATATGTAATTATTAATCCAATTGCATAGTAAGCTAACCCTGATTTATTCAGGTTTATAGTTGCGAAAAATATTGAAATTATGATTAGAATAGAAAGAGTAATCAATTCTTTTTTATTAGTTGTTCTCAAATATTTACTAAAATAGTAAAAAGAGAATATAGGGATGAGTCTTAAACCAATTAATTCTTTTAGGTGAACTGACGCTGGAAAATGATGTGTCATTTTTCCTCTGAAAAGGGCCATTTCTGTGACGGTCCAATTTAGAGACTCAAGTTGAGGTATAAAACCAATCTTGTAAACGGTGTAAGTTGTATATACTAAAATGATTGCTATCCAAATTTTTTCAAATAATTTCGAAATTGAATTTTTCGCAAATTCTTTAGATAAGAAATGTTGATAATCTGAAAAATAACTCATTTTTTTTAGTATAAAATTTGCGAGTATAAAGCCTAGTGGAAGTGAAATTGCACACCAGGAAAGAGCCCAAATTACTTCAAAACGTGGAAATTCATTTTCTGGTATTAACTTAAACACCCAGTTCGTTTTAAAATCAATATTATCAATTGTATAAGTAGCAAGGACTGCAGTCAGAATAAACTCAACTATGAAGTACCAACTTGCAAAGTTTAATTTAAGAGTTAGTATTTTTGCACCATAAGAATTAGTTAATAATAAGCCAATGATACAAGTTATTGTAAGAAGTATTAAGTATGCCATTTCCATTTTTTTACTATATCGAATTTTTCTATAAAAGTAAGTTTGAAGTTTATATTTAATTAGCATAAAATCTCATCATGAAAATTTTATTTCTATCCGTTCGCTCCGATATTGGAGGGGGACCAAAACATCTCCTTGATCTTATAAGATCGAGTGAATTTAAAAATGTAGAAAAATATATAGGAATTCCAACTAACGGAGAATATTTTAAAGATTTATCTGAAAGCTCTGACTCAGTGCTGTCAATACCTTTTAGAAAATTCTCAATTAATTCATTTTTTGAAATTTTAGCACTGTGCAGAAAAGAAAAGATTGATATCATCCATTCTCATGGACGCGGAGCAGGATTTTATTCAAGACTCTTAAAATTATTTGGCTTTAAAATTATCCATACTTTTCATGGAGTTCATATTGAAAAGAGCTTAGCTGGAAGAATCAAATTAGTATTAGATAAATTATTAGTACCACTAACGGACAAATTTATTTGTGTCTCCGTTTCTGAAAAACTAAATGCCATTAAACATAAAGTTACTTCAATTAAAAAAACTGAAGTAATTCATAATGGAGTCATTATACCTAAGGATCTTGTTCCGTTAAATAATTCGACAGTTACGATTGGAACCCTTAGTCGCCTAAATTTTCAAAAGGGACTTGATTTATTAATTGAAACGATATCGAAGCTCGAAGCTAAAAATAATATTGATTTCAAAATACTAATCGGCGGGAGTGGTGAGTTAGAAAAAGAGCTTAAAGAAAAGAATAAATCAAATAAAATTGAATTTCTTGGAAACGTAGATGGGCAAGAATTTATAAAAAAAATTGATATATATTTGAGCTTTGCAAGATGGGAAGGACTTCCTCTCGCAGTTATTGAAGCCATGTCCCATAGAAAGCCATGCCTTATATCAAAAGTTGAAGGAAATATTGATCTAATAGAAGATGGCGCGGATGGATTATTATTTGATCTAGACAATTATGAGGAATTTGAAGAAAAGTTTTTACAACTTCTTAGTGATAAAAACTATGGAATATCTCTTGGAGAAAAAGCTCGCGATAAAGTAATAAAGTCTTTTAGTGTTGATCAAATGGCTCATAAAACATTGCAGTTATATAAGTCTCTTATATCTTAGCCACACTTAAAAAAGTATCACACACATATTGAATTTGCTCATCTGTGATTTCAGGATAAATAGGAAGGCTTAGCATTCTTGTAGCTGCATTCTCAGCATTCGGAAAATCACCTAATTTATAACCTAATTCTTTAAGGGCCGGTTGCATATGAAGAGGAATAGGGTAGTGAACTCCAGATCCTATATTATTTTTTTGAAGATGAGCTAACACTTCATCTCTATTTGAAACTTCAATTGGATATAAGTGATAAGCACATTTTGAATTTGGCTTTACATCAAGAGCTTTAAATCCTTTTGATTTTAAAATTTCATCGTATTTTTTAGCGATACTTATTCTTTTATCGGTCCACTCATTTATATATTTTGTTTTAACGGATAAAATGGCAGCTTGGATCCCATCCATTCTAAAATTTCCTGCACAAAACTCATGCTCGTACTTTTCAGTTCTTCCGTGATTTATATGCATTGTACTTAATCTTAAAAGTTTTTCATCTTGAGTGATAACTGCACCTGCATCTCCGTAGGCTCCGAGGTTTTTTCCAGGATAGAAACTAAAAGTTCCAAATTCACCAAATGTTCCAACCGCTTTTCCATCAATTGATGCAAGATGAGCCTGGGCACAATCTTCAATAAGATGTAAGTCATATTTATCACATAGAGCTTTAATTTCATTCATTGGACTTGGATTTCCATATAAATGAACAGGAATAATTGCTTTTGTCTTTGAAGTTATGAGTTTTTCAATATCAGAAATTTTAATTGAATAAGTATCAGGATCACAATCAATAAATACAGGTTTTGCCCCAACTTCATAAATCGCTTCGGGGGTTGCAAAAAAACTATTTACAGGAGTGATGATTTCATCTCCAGATTTAATATTTAATGAACGTAGAGCCACTGTTATAGCACTTGTTCCATTTGAGCAACCCACACTATACTTTGATCCATGAACTGCTGAAAATTCTTTTGAAAATAATTCTTCATATTTTCCCATTACAAATTGTTTTGAATCAAGGACTTCTTCAATTGTTTGAAGAACTTCTTTTTTTATAGATTTGTATTGAGCGTCTAAATCAACAAAAGGTATAATCATAAAATCCTATTTTGAAATTCCAAGTCTACATTTATTTGGAGTAAAACCTAACGATACTTCTGCACCAGTCTCAATTGATTCATAAATAGCAGAAATTAGTTGAAGTGATTTCTTTCCCTCTAATCCTTGTACAAGAGCAGATTTATTTTCTTTAAGTGCGTCTACCACATTATTTAAATATTCAGTATGTCCAAAGCCATATACATCAGGAGGATTGACTCTGTATTTTGAGACAACTTCTTCGTCTCCGGGCTCACCTTCAATAAAATTCCAAATTTTCATTTCATTAACGGCAAAACCACCTATTTCAACAGTTGCTTTTTCCCCTAAAATAGAAATTGATCCTTCTAAATCTTTTGGTCTCGTTGCTGTTGTAGCTTCAATAACTCCGAGGGCTCCATTTTTAAATTTTAGGATAACGACACCTGTATCTTCGGCTTCAATATTTACAAGTGCAGTTGTTGATTTTGCAAAAACCGATTCAACATCACCCATCATCCATTGAAGAAGATCAATATGATGAGATGCTTGATTCGCAAAAACTCCGCCATCATGCTCCCATGTTCCTCTCCAATCAGCTTGATCATAATAAGCTTGATCTCTGCACCAACGAACTCTTATAGTTCCCATAACAAGCTTTCCAAAGCGACCTTTCTCAAGTGCTTCCCGTAATTTTATAACAGGATAATTAAATCTATTTTGCTTAACGACAAATAACCTAATCCCAGCTTTATCACAGGCTTCGATCATTAGATCTGCATCTTTAAGTGTAAGTGCCATTGGTTTTTCAACGACAATATGTTTGCCATAAGGAGCAATATCAATTGTATTTTGGGCATGTGCTCCAGAATGAGTGAGTATATTAACAACATCAATCTGATCACTCATCTCAGTCATCATTTTGTGCATATCGGTAAAATAGGGCACATCGTACTTTTCACCGTAAAATTTTGCTTTTTCTTCAATAAGATCACATACAGCTACGAGTTTAGCGTTATTAATCTTACCTTCACCTAAATTTCCGGCATGTTTTCTCGCAATTCGGCCACAACCTATAAGTGCAAATCTAATCATAAAAATCTCCAGGCACTATTTATACAATAAATTTTAGCTAATAGGCTATATCTAGGACTGTAAATCTTTAATTTCTTAATAAAAAATGATTAAATAGCTAAAAGGTAGAGCATGAAAGTCTTATATATTATAGATCAAAGTCCTGAGATTGGTAAAACCTCAGGAATTATACATAAAATTAAAGGTCAAATTTCACAGTGGAAAAACCATAATTGCTCTGTTGATGTTTTATCAATGTATTCTTTTGTACTTTATAATGAAAAATTTGAAATTATTAATGATGAAAAATCATTTTGCCTTCCTAAGCATAGTCGCTATTTTACTCTGCTTAGGATGTTAATTTCTACTTTCAAACTTTATTCATATTTAAAAATTAATAAGTACGATGTTGTGTATATGCGTCAAAGGCCTTGGATGCCACTAACAAAATTAGCATTCAATGGGCAAAAAACAATTATTGAGATCAATACCTTTGATGAAAAAGAATATAAAGTCGTCTCAAAATTGATGTATTTTATTAATAAATATACACGAAATTGGTTTTATTCAATTGCAAATGGATTTGTTGGCGTAACGAATGAATTGGCGAAGGGATATACAGATGAATTTAAGCTTAAATCAATCGCAATTGGAAATGGAATAAATACTAAAGTCTATCAAGTGTCATTTCCAAAAAATAATAGGCCTAAAATTTGTTTTGTAGGATCTCCTGGCTTTAAATGGCATGGACTTGAAAAAGTTTTAAAACTTGCAAATAAATTACTTGAATTTGATTTTGAGATTGTGGGTCTTGATGGAGAGAATACTCAGAATATAATGTTTCATGGTTATTTAAGTTTAGATGAGACAAAAAAAATAGTTGAAAACTCGGACGTGGGTCTTGGAACTTTATCGTTATATATAAATGGTCTTACAGAAGCTTCCCCTCTGAAGTCAAGACAGTATCTTGCTCATGGCCTTCCAATTATTTATGCTTATGATGACACCGATTTAGATGGAACAGAAGATTTTACTTTAAAGATTAAAAATACCCCTCAAAATATAGATGATGACTTTGAAAAGATAAAAAAATTTGTTTTAAGAGTTTATAAAAATGATAACCTTCGAGTTGAAGCAAGATCGTTTGCGGAAAACGTATTAGATGTAAGTGTGAAAGAGAAAAAAAGAATCGATTTTTTTGAAGATATTTTAAAAAGTTAACCAATGACCTTCAACTCCCTCCCATTCATTCTTTTCTGGATTATTTTTACAATATTTTTCATAAAAGACTGGAAACCGAATCTTAAGTATTTACTCATATCCATCTTCTCTCTATTTTTCTATGGCTTTTGGAAATGGGAATATATATTTATTATTATTTTAAGTGGATTTATTGATTATTTTTGTGGGAAAAGAATTTATAAAAGCTCTAATAAAAAAATCTGGCTCTATATCTCTCTCATCTCAAACCTAGGTATTTTATTTTTATTTAAATACTTCTCATTTTTTATTCAAATTCTAAATGATCTTGGAATAACTCTTAATTCAAGTATTGAAACTGGCTATTTCTCAATTCTACCCATTGGAATAAGCTTTTATACCTTTCAGTCTATGAGTTACACAATTGATATATATAGAGGAGAGTTAAAACCAACCCGTAATTTTTTAAAATTCTTCTCTTACTTATCACTTTTTCCACAACTCGTTGCAGGACCAATTGTAAGGGCCCGAGATATTTTATCCCAGATGAGTGTGATGAAACTTCAATCTGGGGATGAGCTCTACTATGGATTAAAATTAATCATCTATGGATTTTTTAAAAAAATGGTCATAGCCGATGGCCTTGCAAAATATGTAAATATTGCATTTGTGAGACCTGAATATCCTGATTCCTCTCTTTATTGGTGGAGTGTGGCGATTTCATTTTCTATTCAAATCTATTGTGATTTTAGTGGATACTCTGATATCGCAAGAGGGCTTGCAAGAATGTATGGGATTCACTTTCCTCTAAATTTTAATCATCCCTATATTGCTACAAGCTTTAAAGATTTTTGGGGAAGATGGCATATCTCTTTATCCACTTGGTTTAGAGACTATGTTTATATCCCTCTGGGTGGATCAAAAAAAGGAAAAGTAAGGTCACATTTAAATATGTGGATCACTATGATTATCTCTGGAATTTGGCATGGAGGAAATTATACATTTATTATTTGGGGAACTCTTCATGCACTGTTTTTATCAATCGAGAGAGAAATAAAATTATCACCACCCATTTTTGTCAAAAGAATCATTGTTCTAATGGGTGTAATTGTCTCTTGGGTCTATTTTAGAGCGCCTAGTTTTAATGATGCAAATTTGATCGTTTATAAAATGTTTAGCTTCAGTGGAAGTAAGGTATCCCTTGGAAATTCTATAAGTTTTCTTTTTCTCGTTTTTATTTTTAGAGAAATTTATATTGGAAAAAAGCTTTATGAATCCAAGATGAGAAAAACTATCTTTAAGCTTGAACCCATTTGGCTTGGGGTGATGATTATATTATCAATTTATTTAAGAGGAGATGGGGATACATTTATCTATTTCCAATTTTAAAATGAATAAAATATTACTACTTACAATTTCAATGATGTTAACTCTCGCTGGATGCTTTTATCTAAACTCAAAACCTTTTAGTCCTAAATTTGAGCAAGAAATTAATGAGACCTCTTTTTGGGTGAATAAAGTTCATCAAAGTAAAAAGTATAAGGGATTAATCCTAGGAGATAGCCGAGGACTTCGGGGGATAAATCCTGATTTAATAGGGAAAATTCCAAATCTCTATAATTTCTCATTTAGATCAAGTACTCTTACGATTGATTATTTGAGTGAGGCGCTAAAATTAGTTGGTGATGATGGAGTGATTCTAGTGGCCCTTACTCCTAATAGCTTAGTGAGAGTAATGAATCCAAATGCTCATTATAAAGAGTATAAATATATGTCAATGGATGAAGTCTTTATCAAAAAGAATAAGACTCTTTATAGGCTCTTTTCACCTTTTAGAGATAGAAAATTTGATTTGAATTCGACTCCTGAATTTACTAAGGTTTTTTTTGAAAATGGATTTGTCGCAACAAATACAGATCTTCATTCAGTAAACGTGGGAGTGGAAATCTATAAGAAAAGATTTATGGAAACTAGAATTGATCTTGATCTTCTTCGTGACTTCTTAAAGATGGCAACACAATCAAAAAAGAAATTTATCTTTTTTAGAATGCCAAGCTGCATCGAGATGGAAAAGGTTGAAAATGAATTCTCTGGATTTGATAATGCTGCGGTTAAAGAACTAGTAGAGAGTGCAGGATTTAAGTGGCTTGATTTTAATGAGAGGTTCACTTTTCCGACTTATGATGGAAGTCATTTAACTCCCAAAGCTGCTGGCGGTTTTAGTGAGGTTCTGAATGAGGGGCTTTAAAGGTTTAGAATCCTTTAAAAATTAAAAATTATTACAAATTAACTTCAATCATATGATCTTCAATCTCTTCTCTATAAGCTTCAAATAAGTTTTTATCTAAAACAAAGTCAATTTTATATGGAATATCTAATTTATCAAAATCAATAACATCGAGACTTTTATCATCAAAACGCTGAGCCTTTAAGAGTAAGTCAATATCACTAAATTCTCTATGAGAGCCTTTTGCTCTAGAGCCATAAAGATAAAGTATCGGTTCTTGCGTATCACCCAAATTCGTTTTAATTTCCTTTATAATTAAGGATAGAATGTCTTCACTTAAACCATATTTCATTTTGATTTTTCTTTAAGGATTTTAACAAGTGTATCCGCAGCGATAGCAAACTTTATACTTGCTTTGTAAATAGCTTCAGCTATGACTTCCGTATATGAATGAGAAGCGTCATTTCTCATTTTTATATAATCAATAAATTCTTGGGGGTTAGTAATCCAACCAATATTGGCCATTTCACGAATCACTTCTTTTGGAGCAATAGCTGTAACTCCGTTCGTTTCAAGTACTTTTTTTGAAACCTTCCAAAGAAGCTCAATTGTGTATTCAAATCTTTGAATAATGCCGTCACGTTCTAAATCATTCGCAGGAGTATTTACTATCGCCGCTTTTAATTGTGAAAGAGCTTTATCCATTTTTTCAAAATTTACACTCATCGCTAAGTCCTAGAAATTAAAATAATTAATATGATATTGGTATAATAGCGTTTTCTGTTTCTGCTTACAAGGCTTCTCGTATATTTGGTGCAAAATGATAATTTAATTGGTTTTATTATAAATGACAGTAATTTTTTAAATTCTCTACAAATACATCTTTTGAAAACTCTTCTGCTCTTGCATGCAAATCTTCAATTCTTTTATCTTCATGCTTATTAATTGCCTGAATTAAGGATTCTCTTGCGGGCTCATCAAAAAAAGTAGCCGTCTTATCTGTGAGAGTTTCTAAAACTCCACCTGCTCTAAAAGCTATAATTGGAGTTCCAGAGGCCATACTCTCTAGGGGAGTGATTCCAAAATCTTCAACACCCGGAAAGATAAAAGCTTTCGCTCTTGCGTAGTGAGAAACAACTTCTTCGCGACTAACTTTTCCAAGAAATTCAATATTTGAATTTGCATTCGTTTGCAAATGATGAATCTCATCTTCAGATCCACCACCAATTATTTTTAAAGTATGGCCTAGTTTATTAAAGGCACTAATGGCAAGATCCACTCTTTTATTTGGAGCAAAGGCCGTGACCATTAAATAGAAATCTTCTTTTTTAGGAGGGTTTAATTGAATCTCTTTAAAATCAATTAAATCAACAAAGGGATAAACGACTTTAGTAGGAGTTTTTTCTCCATAGTATTTAAAAATTCTTTTTTCTACAAATTTTGAATTCGGTAAAAAGAGATCAACATTTCTATTTGATTTTCTATCCCACCATGAAAGATAGGGACGAATGAGGTGAGCAACAATTTTCACAGGAAGAGATGCATTTCCAAAATAGTTTTCAAATTGATCATAGATATATCTCATAGGACTATGGATATAGCAGATATGTTTTGCACCTTTTGGTTTTTTGACTCCCTTAATAACACAATGAGAGCTTGAGATAATGAGGTCACACTCATGAGTAATTTTCATAAGATCGGCCGCAAGGGGCATAAGTGGTAAAAATTTTCGATAGTTTTTATAAATTCCAGGAATTGAATTTAAAAATGATGTCACTATTTCTCTCGATTCAATAGATTCTGGAAGGGATCCTTTATCATGAATAAGGGTGTAGATGGGAGCATCAGGATACATCTCGCAAATAGCTTCTAGGACTCTTTCTCCGCCACGAAATCCCGTGAGCCAATCATGTAAAATTACAACTTTCATAGTGTTTAAAGGTAGCAATTTATTGTAACTGCGACAAGTCATTGTTTGTGATTTTAGGTATTTGGTTAATTTCTTCTTAATTCATGTTTGCACGAAAGACTCAAGAGTCTTCCGTGACGGGCAATGAAGCCCGCCTTTTTAGCGAAAGGAATTTCATGGAAGAATTAATTAGGGTGATTACGATCATTATTTTAGTACTGAGACTTATAGTCTTGATATTAAAATTATTGAGCTGATCTTTAGGGGGGGTGTTCAAAGCACATCTCCACCTAATTAATTATTTAAATTATAGCAGGATTTTGATTTTGATTGCAAACCTTAAATTTGTTTTTTAAAAATATGCCTAACTAAGTGTAAGAAATCGTTGGGGGTATCAACAAAAGGAAAATGTGAGGAATCTTCAATATTAAAATTTTTTAGATTAAATTTTTGAGCTCCCGTTAAAATATAATTCTTTGTTGTGATCTTATCGAAGTCACTACTTATACTAAATATTTTTGAATGAAATAAACCTAGATTTTTTTCATGACTTGATTCTAAGTAATAATCACCAACAGTTTTTTGTAAGTTATCATTAAATTTTATTTTTGATAAAACATCTCTACCTTTTTCCTGATCATTAAAATAGTATTTTAAATAATGAAATGAATCATCGCGCATTGATTGTGAGAGATAATTTCTCTCTTCAGGATAGTTTTCATAAAAATTTTCAATCCATTCTGAGTTATAAATCCAGTTAGATAAGATAATTTTAGTTATTTTATGAAGGGTCTTTTCTGATAAATTCAGGGTGAGTATACTACTAAATGAATGAGCAAGAATATAGATCTCATTTTTATCAATTCCAGCAATGACGCTTTCTAATTCACTAATTAATGACTTAAAAGTGTAATCTTTTGAAGAAGATCCCAGTGTATATGAATGTAGAATATAATTATCTTTTAGGGGATTTAGGAAAGGATAAAAATAGCTTTCATCAAAGCCTGGTCCACCGTGTAGTAAAATTAGCGCAGGTTTTTCTTTTTCCATAATATTCACTACTTAGACTTCTTTTAAATAAAACGACTTTGCATAAATTTCATCTATGAGTCTTCCGTGACGGGCAATGAAGCCCGCCTTTTTCCGAAAAGGTATATTCATGGAAGAATCAATTAGGGTGATTACGATCATTATTTTAGTACTGAGACTTATAGTCTTGATATTAAAATTATTGAGCTGATCTTTAGGGGGTGTGTTAGAAGCACATCTCCACCTAATCAATTATTTAAATTATAGCAGGATTTTGAATTTGATTGCAAACCTTAAATGAAAAACTCAAACAGTAAGTCACTGATATCACTATCGTGGTATCCTTGTTATAGTAAGGATATTTTATATATCATATTGCTGCTTTGCGCAAGTTTGATGTATAAAGGTGTATGACTAATTTGCAATTAAAATTTGGAATAGAATATTATCCAAATGCTAGAAATAGTATTTTAGAGCTTTTTAAAAAAGGGATTATTGATCATTTTCAATTGTCTATTCCTAATATTCAAGTCTCTGCTACAATTAGCTTTCTCGTTGGATCTATAAATTTTTGGTTTGCAGGTAAAATCGGCTCAAAAATCGTAAACTCACTAATTATTTATATAGTGCCAATAGTTTTTATTCTATTTAGTATAATCTTCAATCTCAACCCAACCTTTTTCACTTTTATAATAGTAACCATCTTTATGAATTTATATTATACGCTTTTTAACACAGTCGATACTAATTATAGATTAGCCTTAAATAGACAGGATTTAGTTGAATATAATGTTGAAGTTACAAAAAAATTTTCAATAGCTCAAATTATGTCATGTTTTATTGCTCTCTTATTCTATAGTTTTGATTACCCTTCTAAGATCTTATCAATTCTAATTTTCTTGTCGTTTGTAACTGCAATATTTCTTATTAGATTTAATCGAACTAAAGCTGAGGTTGTATGTTGAATATATATCGTTGTTTTATTGTCGTACTAATAACTGTTACATTTGGATGTAGTAAAAATAAACAGTCTGAAACTAAAAAAGTTGTTATTCTTCCATCCTTAACTTTTGATATGAGAATCTCAAAAAATTTAACCTATTCTGCATTTGCAATACTTTCTGAAAGCTCGGGATACCTTGGTCGCTTAGATCGTGACATGGTCATTGAATCAAAAGTCTTAAAGTCATATGAGAGAAAAGGAAATAAGTTTGTTATTAATTTAGATCCTCAATATAGAAGTGTTAAAAATGAAATTATAACAGCATATGATGTTATTTACTCAATGAAGCACTATCTTTTAAATCACAAGAGTCTAACCTTTGTTTTAAAGGACATCGTTGGGGCTAAAGAGTGCATCGAGTTAAATAATTGTGATCAACTTAGTGCCAAAGCTATCTCCACTTTCCAATTAGAGGTTGATGTTAAGAGTGATAATCAAAATTTTATTGAGAGACTGATGAATCCTTGGTTTGTTTTATTAAAGAAGGATAAGCCTCTCTATGAGACTATTGGTGATTGTATAGTACCTTATCAAACAGGAGTTAGCAAAATTATAGATTGTCAAAAAACTAAAGGTATCACTCTTCAGATTGGAAAAAATAGGATTTTGGTTCGCACTGAAAATCATAAAGTTGATAGTCATGTAAAAACATACAAATTAGTAAATAATAATCCATCTGAGCAAATTAGTGCAAGTTTAACAGTTATGACTATCTTTGCAAACCCAAACTCAAGCCTAGAAGAAGAGTATCGAGTTGATTTTTTAAAATATATTCGTGAAGTTTCTAAAAAAATATCTAATAATCTAAAATTGAAAACCGCAACAATGATGGCATCATCTTGGCTTGATGTTCAAATTGAAAGCCTAGAAGTTACAAGGACATTAGCGAAAAAATGTAGAAGAGATTTTACTATTCTTCTTGATTCCTCATTGCCAAATCACGAAATATTGAAAGAACATATAAACAAATATTCAAACTGTAAGATTAAATTTATTACAACGACTGCTGACAAATATTTTGATGAATTTGAAAAAACAGATTTTGGAATTGCTTGGTTTACGCCCGATGAACTTGATGCATATAATTTTTATAGTTCATTTGACTGTAATGTCGGTGGAAATTGTTATTTTAATTGGAAAGATGAAAAGCTAAATTTATTAACAAGAAAGTTAGTAAATATTGGAATGAAAGATCAGAAGGTCAAAGAATTGGAAAAGTATATTATGGAAAGAGGTTATGCTGCACCTATTTCAGAACTAAATTGGTGGGTTATGGACAATGATGGAAATTATAAGGTAATTCATCCCTCGGGCCTTGCCCAGTTAAAAATTTCAGATTTCTATTTATGATAAGCCTAAAAAAAGATTTATCAAAACTTAGGCTTATGTATATTAGTGCTATCGTTTTAGTATTGATTGCTGTTCTCATTCAAGGCTATCTAGTCGTAAGAAAAAATGACTCAAGTTTATTCCTTTTTAACAAATCGCTAGCATTTGTGTTGTTTGATTCCGTTGATAAAATGGATATTAGAGGAATTAAGCGAACAATTAGAGGCTTTAGTGAATCTCATCAGGGTGTTGATTTTTGTGTTATTGTTGAAAGTATAGTTATTACCCAGCAATCGGAATTATGCCAAGGTGAGTTTGATGAATTTAGAGTTCCTCTTAGTAATAAAAAAATCTTGATTAATTCAATCGATACTAATTTATTCACTAGTTTGATAAGTGCGGGAGGATTGTCGATTTTATTTATCTTTGGACTACTTTATTTATTTAATTTTATTGTAAAGGTTGTGTTTCGATTTGAAATGGACTTAATACATTTAATCACAGGTGGAAAATTTTTTTACAATGAATTAGAAGAAACCCATTTGAAACTAGTGGAAGCTCATCAATTAAAAGAGAACCTTGTTAAAGTAGATGCTGAGTTTAAACTGTCGAGGCAAATTGCCCATGATATTCGCTCTCCATTAGAAGCGCTAAGATCAATAAGTGACGATTTAGAAGGATTTGATTACTCAACAAGAATGATTTTAACAAGTTCATTGAGTCGAATTTCAAGTATTGCGAATAAATTACTTCTAAACTCTAAGCATTTAGATTCAGATAAAAAATTAATTAATATTAGGATCATTTTAGATGATTTGATTCGAGATAAGGAATACGAAAAAGATTTAAAGTTAAACTATAGCGTTAGTGATAATTTATATAAAGGGTACTTTGTCTTTGGTGAAGAAGAAAAAATTTATCGAACATTTTCAAATCTAATTAATAATGCATTAGAAGCTTGTCCTAATGATACGACTGTAGATATTGTTCTGGAAGAAAAAAAATCTAATATAATTATCAAAATTATTGACTCTGGTAATGGTATGACGGCTTTTGAGATAGAGAAAGCACTCCAAGGCGAATACTCTACTAAAAGTTCTGGTCATGGACTAGGCTTAAGCTTTTCAAATAGTATTATTAAAGAAATGAATGGTGAGCTTGAAATTTCTTCTGAACTCGGTGTTGGAACATGTATTAATGTTAAATTAAAGAATGAGTCTCCTCCAATTTGGTTTGAAGATACGTTAACTTTGCCAGCTGAAATTAGTGAACTTGTGTGCATCGACGATGATCAAAGCTTCTTAGAGGTATATCGTGATAAATTTAAAAATATTAATTGTAAATTTTCTACCTATACTGAAACTCCAAAGGAACATGATTTTAATTTATCTAATTTCTATCTTATTGATTATGATATTGCTGGTATTAAGGGTTTAGATATTATTAAAGAGTATCAATTAGAAAGTCGTTCATTCCTGGTGACAAGTATGTTTGATAATGATGAATTACAGACAATTCTAGAAAAAGAACAGATTAAATTAATTCCAAAACAAATATTTAATAAAGTTAGCATTTCTTATAAGGATGAAATTGAGGCGACAAATATTTTAATAGATGATGACAAAATTATACATTTACTTTGGACACAAAAGGCTAAAGCTCATTCAAAAAAAATTGTTTGTTATAAATCGGTTGAGGATTTTTTAAAATTTTCATCAGATTATTCAAAACTCAGTACAATCTATATAGACTCAGACTTAGGAGATGGGAAAAGGGGGGAGATAGAGAGCGAGCATATTGCAAAATTAGGCTTCCAAAATATTGTGTTAACAACAGGATATTCACCAGATGATATATCTCTACCCCTTTGGATTAAGTCAATTGTAGGAAAAAGGCCACCATTTTAAAATATTTCACATTGCGTTGTAATATATGGTCTCATGCCAGTCATGAATAATGACAAAGCCTCTTCTAAACGTTAAAATCTCAAACCATGAACTCAAAACTAAAAAACCTCGATTATATGCAGAGAATTATAGATCTCTTAATTGTTATTTTCTCATGGCTCACGGCCTATTATTTAAAATTTGAATGGAGGCTTCTTGGGGATAGCTCAGACGTCTCATTTGAAAGATATTTAGGCTATGGAGTTTTATTATCTATCGTCTCTATTGTTGCATTTAAAAATAGCAAAATTTATGGTGATTTTAATTCTAGCTCATTAGTAAAAACCATCATGCGACAATTACAAGGGAATGCCGTTTCATTTATTGTTTTTATGGTTTTGGCATTTTTCTCTTCTCAAGAAAGATTATCAAGAGTTCATCTTGTTACTTATGTTGTTATTTCAACAACTCTTCTCATCATTTCAAAAATAATCTTTCATAATATGATCTCAAAAATGTCTAACAATTTTATTTTTATTGGAAACGGACAGGTCATTAGGGATTATTATGATAATTTAATTAAAAATGGCCGTGCAAAAATTCTATATTGGATTGATGCACCAGCGGATCTTGAAGGGATAAATAAGATTGATCAAATGGATTTATCTTTATTGGAAAAAGAAGACGTCTCCTCAGTGATTGTGGGGTATGACAATAAAGACATTAATAAGGCCTATGATTATTTAGAGAAGTTATCTGAATTAATTATTCCTTTAGTTTTCTTGCCAGATTTAAAATTTGCTAGAGTTGGTTATTCATTAAAGGATTTTAAAGGGCAGCCTGTTTTTCATATTAATGATCCAAGTGCAAAGCCACTTGGAATGTTTTTAAAAAGACTATTTGATATTTTATCTTGTGGAATTGGAATGCTTTTAATTTCGCCAATCCTGATTGCTATTGCACTCATTGTGAAACTTACGAGTAAGGGACCTATTTTTTATGGACAGGTTCGTATGGGAGTTGATGGGCGCGAATTTAAAATGTGGAAATTTAGATCAATGGTTGTTGGTGAACAAAATACTGAAGGCTGGACAGTGAAAGATGATCCAAGAGTTACAAAAATTGGAAAGTTTATTAGAAAGACATCCATCGATGAGCTTCCACAATTATGGAATGTGGTCGTTGGAGATATGAGTCTTGTAGGTCCTCGTCCAGAGAGACCTGTTTATGTTGAAAAATTTAGAGCTGAAATTCCAGGCTATATGATTAGACATAAATTTAAGGCCGGTATTACTGGTTGGGCACAAATTAATGGTTGGCGGGGTGATACATCAATTGAGAAAAGAATTGAATGTGACCTTTGGTATATAAAGAACTGGTCTTTTTGGCTGGATATCTCAATCATCTTTCTGACATTTTGGAAGGGATTTATTAATAAAAATGCATATTAAAATATAGAAAAGAGAAACCATGAATACAAAATTAAATAAAACATATCAATTTATCTTTTGGGGATTAATATTTCTCTTTCTAGGATTAACGACGAGTCCAACTGTTGTCGGTGGCTATCATATTGTTATATTAATTCCGACTCTTTTTTTATTCATGAAAGGAGAGAGAATATCTTTTTCGAAAAGTTCTCTTTTTTTGATCGCTCTTTTTACTTGGGGATTAATTACCACGTTTTATAATTTTGATACGATTATTAAACCCGGGAAAGCATTTCAAGATTTAAAGTATTATGCTTTCGGAGTTTTCTGTATTCTAACTCTTAAATTCTTTTTTCATAATGCACCTATAAAACATCAAAAGATTCTTTTGAAAATTTTATTATTTACAATTATTGCAGGCTTCTTTGTTGGTCTTTCAAAAGCATGGTTTGGTTTTGATATTGTAAAATGGAGAACAGGAGAATTTCATCCAAGGTCTGGTGGCTTTAATAATTATATGAGATACGGATATTCCAGTGCATTCTTTTTACTCTTAGGAATTGGTGCCTTTTTTAATTATAAAAAAATTGAATCTATTATTTCAAAAAGATGGCTTAGCATTTTTTTACTTTTTAATACCTTTGCCATTATGGCCGCTCAAACAAGAGGAGCTGTACTAGGTCTCTTAATTGGAATTCCATTTTTACTATTAAAGTATAAACCAAAATTTGGAAAAGCATTGTTTCTACTAGGTTTTTTAGGAATCATCTCAATTGGAATTTATAGTGTCAGTAAGAAATCATCTAATAGATATTTTAATATTAATGATGATTCAAATAATGTGCGAATGAGCCAATTTTTTAGTGCCTATAAATCAATTCAAGAAAAACCAATCTTTGGGCTTGGAGCTGATCAATTTAGTTATAATGTTAAGGCAATTAAAGAGAGGCATAATATTTGGGCCAAAGATTATTCAGGACATGCTCATAATATTATTTTAGAACATGCTGCAAATTATGGAATTCCTGGAGCAATTCTTTTTATCGGATTTATCTTCTTTTGGTTTCTTGAAATGATTAAATCAAAGACAGATCTCGGTTGGGTGGTTGCAAGTTATATCCTTGCTTTTTTTGCAGCAGGACAAGTTGAGCTTTTATTTGATGTGATCAATTCTCATCTAATATTTTTTATCTATTCCTATAGTCAATTTAAACTACTTCAACAAAAATCTATTTAATAAATTTAGACATTTAGAAAAACCTAAAAAACTCACTCATTGCATTTTTATTTAATGTCTTCCGTGACGCCCACTGATGGGCGCCTTTTCTGATAAAGGATTTTTCATGGAAGAATTGATCAAGGTGATTACTCTGATTAGTTTGGTGTTAAGGCTCACGGCTTTGATACTTAAACTACTTAGCTAATCTTTAGGGGGTGTGTTAACGCACATCTCCACTTGATCAATCTTTATTATTTTAGCAGGAAAAAAGGATTGAATGCAAGGGGATAATTTGTGAAAAACTTTTAAATAGCTAATTATTTAATCTTCCGTGACGCCCACTGATGGGCGCCTTTTGTAGAAAGGATTTTTCATGGAAGAATTGATCAAGGTGATTACTTTAATTAGTTTGGTGTTAAGGCTCACGGCTTTGATACTTAAACTACTTAGCTAATCTTTAGGGGGTGTGTTAACCGCACACCTCCTCTTGATCAATCTTTATTATTCTAGCAAGGAAAAAGGATTGAATGCAAGGGGTAATTTAATGAAAATGTTATAGTTCTAATTTCACTAAAATATTTTGAGCAGCCTCATAAGTCTCATCAGACATTCTCTCTTTACAGCAATCACGAAGTAATTCATCTTTTTTGGCGCTAAGAGGTAGGGTCGTCTGACCACAACCACATATTTTATTAGTCTCAATTGCAGGTAGTCCAAGTACAAGTGTAAAGGGCGGAACTGATTTTGTGACAATTGCACCGGCACCAATCATGGAAAACTCACCAAGCTCCACGCCGCATCTCACAACTGCACCTGCACCGATACTGGCACCTGTCTTTACAAAGGTTTTCATGACTTGCCATGTCTTATTTCCAACTCTTGGAAATTGGTCATTCGTAAAAACAACACAAGGCCCCACAAAACACCAATCTGAAATATTAACTCCGGCGTAAACATTGACGCCATTTTGAATTCTAGAACCTTTGCCAATCTTCACATTTTGGTCGATATAGCTTCCCTTACCAATACTAACCCCATCATCAAGAGAGCATCCAGAACGTATATGGCAGCCGTGCCAAATTTTGACATTATCTCCCATGTGAACACTTTCTTCGACGCTCGCTGAATCATGAATATAGGGTTTCATATACACTCCTAAGGTATTGATATTGAAAATATTATCTAGGAAATCGTGATGCATGTAAACAGATTCAATTTTGACTAAATTGCTTTGTTTTCTTGTCATATCTTTTTGTGCTAGACTCATATAGTTTTAAATCA
>Ga0209712_10000818_pt1 | contig 26885 bp, 24 predicted proteins | sample ArcOceMetagenome_FD_187443 | JGI IMG/M metagenome (GOLD analysis project Ga0209712, IMG submission 187443) | Marine eukaryotic phytoplankton communities from Arctic Ocean - Arctic Ocean - Greenland ARC118M Metagenome (SPAdes) (version 2) | ecosystem: Environmental > Aquatic > Marine > Oceanic...
CCAATTCTCCATCCGCCATTTGACTCACATCAATGTCATTCAAGAAATAATTTCCACTACTCGGCGTGTCCAAACAACCTAACAAATTCATCAAAGTTGATTTGCCAGAACCAGATGGCCCCATCAAAGCAACGTATTCGTTTTTTTTAATATCAAGGGAAACATTTTTCAAAGCATGGATTTCTTCTACTCCCATGATGTAAGTTTTCCGCAATTCTTTAACTCTAATTATTGGATTCATTTTATCTTTTTGTTGATTGAGTTTTTATTGTTGAGCGTTGGACGTTTTACCAACAATATAATTCCCTTCAGAATAATATCTTTTATTTTCAAATAAGTTTAATCAAAAGCGAGCCGTACAACGTCTAACGTAAAACGTCCAACAAAATCAAAGTCTATTTAATAACCTTTGGCACTTTAAAAAATTGCTCATTTTTATCTGGCGCATTTCGAAGTGCATCTTTTCGATCGACTTGATTGGCTACTTTATCCTCTCGCCACACATTTTGTTGTTCATTGATATAAATGAGTGGTTCGACATCGTCGGTATTTAACTCACTCATTTTTTCTACCATTTGTAGAATATTGTTGAGGTCATTTCGGATACCATCTTTTTCAGTATCTGAAAGTTCCAAGCGAGCTAAATGTTCGAGTTTCGAAATTAATGATTGATCTATTTTCATTTTAAATTATTAGATGATTGATAGGTTTTTATCTGTCAATCGCTTTTTTTAAATGGGTTCTGTGTTCATTTCCCAAAATCGAACGGCAAATTAACCTTTTTTAAAACACAATATTAAAAAGCTCCCCTTGAATTTTAAAGCTTAACAAGTTTTTTACAACTTCTCAAAATTTAGTGGAAAACTTTAAACCCCTACATTCCAAAAATAAATATAGGAATCGTATTTTCGCAACTTATTAAACAAACTAGGATCACATTTGGTTTGAAAATAATAATAATAATAATAATAATAATACACAAATCTCTAAAAGATAACCATGAAGTCGGAGGAAACAAAAAAAGAAGTCAAATACGTAGCTGTTGCGGGAAATATTGGAGCAGGAAAAACTACGCTTTGTACTCAATTAGGTAAAAACTTTGGATGGGAAGTTCAGTACGAATCTACTGATGATAATCCTTATCTCAATGATTTTTATGGCGACATGAAACGTTGGTCATTCAATCTTCAAGTCTACTTTCTTAATAGTCGATATCGACAAATTTTGAAAATTTTGAATGGAGAGAAAACAGTCATTCAGGATCGAACGATTTTTGAAGATGCTTCTATTTTTGCGCCTAACTTACATGATATGGGTTTGATGACGTCGCGTGATTTTGAAAACTATTCTGACCTTTTCAAAACGATGACGTCGCAAGTTCAAGCACCAGATCTGTTGATTTATTTGAAAGCAGATATTTCTACCTTGGTTTCACATATTCAATCGCGAGGCAGAGATTATGAAGGAAATATGAGCTTGGATTATTTGAAAAGATTGAATGAACGATACGAAGAGTGGATTTCAGGATATACCGCTGGGAAGCTTTTAGTGATTGATGTGAATACGATGGATTTTAAAAATAATCCAGAAGATTTGGGAAAAGTGATGAATATGGTTTCTGCAGAATTGCATGGTTTATTTTAAATGTAAAATAAACTCAAAATATGAAAAGTGAATAATTACCGATGGCAATTATTCACTTTTCGTTTTTAGCTAAAGGTTTACTTTTCTTAGCAGTCGGTTTTTCATCTTGGAAAAATTCTTTGACAGTATCAGTAATTTTATCACCCATTTCCGTTCCTAAAGTGATTCCTCCAAGAAGTAATGCATGAAAAACGATCGTAAAAATCAATGCTTTTCTTCTAGTGATTCTTTCTGCTCGTTGAAATTTAAAATTATTCATAATCTAATTTTTAGAATATTGTTTAAAAGAGTAATATTTGAAAAACGAAAAACGTGCCGAACTTAGTAGGTTTTTGGTTGTTAATGTTTTTATAAAAGAATAGACATAAACCTCATCCCCGTCCCTTCTCCTTTTGGGATAAGGGATGCGAATAAAATAGATTCAGAATTTTCGGTCGCTTATTTTGTTCTTAGTTTTTGTTTTGAAAGCATGAGTTTATCTGGATAAATGATTGATTTCAAAGGGAAAAATAAGGACAAAAGAAGTAGTGAAAATTCTGAATCTATTTAGTTCGCATTCCTAAGGGACGGGGATGAGGTAAAAAAATAAAACAATTATGTTAAAAAAAATCTTAAAAAATCTAGCGCCTACTTCCACCCAGCTAGTCGCTGTTTCCAAAACTAAACCTGCGGAAGCAATTCAAGAATTATACGATCAAGGGCAAAGAGTTTTTGGAGAAAATAAAGCCCAAGAATTGACGTGGAAATATGAAGCACTTCCCAAAGATATTAAGTGGCATGCCATCGGACATTTGCAAACCAATAAGGTAAAGTATATTGCTCCTTTTATTGCCATGATTCACTCGGTCGATAGTCTGAAATTGATGAAAGAAATTAACAAGCAAGCGAAGAAAAATGATCGAGTTATTGAGGTATTATTGCAATTTCATATCGCTAAAGAGGACACTAAATTTGGGCTTGACTTGTCAGAAGCTCAGGGAATTTTGAATAGTGATTTTTATAAAAATGCGCAAAATCTTAAAGTTGTGGGGGTGATGGGAATGGCTACTTTTACGGATGATAAAAATCAAGTGCGGAATGAATTTCGAACGTTGAAAAGGTTTTTTGGTGAACTAAAAAAGGAATTTTTTGAAAACGAAAATAGCTTTAAAGAAGTCTCCATGGGCATGTCTGGAGATTATGAAATTGCTGCGGAAGAAGGAAGTACAATGGTGAGGGTTGGAAGTTTGTTGTTTGGAGCGAGGTGATGGAAATATCGAACAAGAAATAACCAATGTCCAACTATTTAAAATTTAGTTCTTTTGTAGTCGTTGGACATTGGTTATTCCTTGTTGAATATTCGATATTCCCATTATTTCTTAATCAACTTCTTCACTCCGCGATTAGCCCCAATTGTAATTTCACAAAAATATATCCCCGCTGGTAATCTTCTCAAATCAATCCCCGATTTCCAATATGGAAGTGATTTTTCCAAAGCAACTTGGCCAACTGAATTGATCACTCTCAATTGTGTTTTCCCTTCCTGAAATCCATCCACTTCAAAATAGACAAAGTCGCTCGCAGGATTAGGTAACAATTTGATATTCAATGATTTACCATTAACCAAATTATTATTAGCCACCGCCGAATCTGAGGTAAAAAATCCTAATCCACCTCGACTATTTCCAACGATATAATCCATTTTCCCATTACCATTAATATCTGCAATATCAACGTGAGTTATTTGTCCTTCGCGAATTTTTCCGAAAGTAGAATCGACCATCATAAACGCTCCATTCAAGTTGCCATCGATATTTTCATACACCTCAATTCGTCCTCGCTGAGTGCCCACATATAAAACATATTCTCCATCCACATCAATCATAGTTGGCGAAGCCGAACCATCAAATCCTGGAAAAATCCGAGTATCAATATCACCAAAAGAAGAAATATTGGGAGCTGTAAATTGGTCGGATTCAAACTGTGGAGTACTAGCCGTTCCGAAATTAGGATAGTAAATAATTTTCCCTAACCGCCAACCAACTAATAAATCATTCAATCCATCTCGATTGACATCTATAATTTGAGGATTAACTCCTTGTCCGGCATCAATATCTTGAAAGTTTAAATCAGGCATTCCAAAAGAAAATGGATTTCCAGCTCCTGCTGTATTTTCAAAATAAATCAACTTACCCGTCTCCTCTCCTACCAACAAATCCAAGTCTCCATCATGATCCAAATCTCCAAAAGTTGGCGAAAAATTAAAATAGCTACTGCTAGAATTATATTGATTAAGTCCTAAATAATTATCATCAGCCAACCTATATTTTGGCGCAGCTAACGTTCCTATATTTTCGTATAAAAATAATCGAGAATCTTTATTCCCACCTGGCAAAAAGTAAGTATTATTTCCAACCACCATATCCATCAATCCATCAGCATTGACATCGGCAAAAGCTGGATTAGCACCCGTCCCAATGTCAATCATCGATTCCACCAAAAAGTTATTTTGTTGAAATTCGAAGGTTGGAAATTCATTGTCCGCTACATTTTTATAGAACCAAATATTTTCATTGTCTTCCGAAGATTTAAAATTATTAGGCGCTGCGATCAAATCTTTATTCCCATCATTATCCATGTCCAAATAAAATCCAGCTAAAAAAATCGGCATGTCCACAGATACATCATAAGTTGGATAAGTTGGATCAAAATCAACCATAAATGAATTTATGGAATCTCCTCCATTTTCCAAGTACACCAAAGTCTCTCCACTCAAATCTCCTAAAATAACTTCTTTATCACCATCATTATCATCATCAAAACTCAAAATTGTTGACCCCGAATGTCGAGTGTCCACCGTGGGATTCCAAAGTGACGGACAAATATCTGTATCCATTCCTAACTGAATTGAAGAACTCAAACCAGCTTCTTTAAAATTCCCCCAACAATCATCGTACAATTCAAATTTCAAACTATCCAAACCAAATCCCATTTCTACGGAAAGGTTTTTATACATTTCCACCGTCGCTCCGCCTAGGTCAAAAGTCAAAATATCCAAGTCTCCATCATTGTCAATATCATCAATCGCTGGAAGATCTTCATTGGTCACAGCGATCTGTGGATACGTTCCATTTGGAATTAAAAACGATAAAAGATTGTGCGGCCCATCAGCATGAAACAATCGATTGAAAGTAATTTTATCATTTTCATAACTGCCTTGATGAACTTTCACCCCATGAATTCCAGGTTTATCTGAGTAGGAAAACATATCCATAATACCATCTCCATTATAGTCTCGAAGCAACACCCAACCTTTCGTATCTGGAAAATTTCCAGCGTACTCTGGAGCAAATTCATAGGCAGCACCAGTTGTGGAACCATTGTTCAAAAACGTAATATGCACCTCTCCGGCTTTATCAAAAAAATGCGCATCCAACACTCCATCATTATTCAAATCGACTGCATTAATCTCAGGAGAGTTCAATCCTCCAGCAAATGGATTTTGTAAATCCAACCCATTTTTTTCAAAACCAACATCCAATCTTAGAATGTCTTGAGCGTTGGTATTTTTTCCAAAAAAAATAGAAGCAATCAGGGTTAGAAGGAAAATTTTATTCATAATAATAATTAAATGAAATAGATATTTATAAAACTTGTCAATCGCAATTTTTACATTGCAATAATTAATTTGTTACTTTAAAATTAAGAAAAACAAAGGAACGAAAAATAGAACAAAGTTTAAATATTAAAGGTTTGCATAGCACTTGTCAAAACTTTGAAGTTGTTTGAAAGTGTCTGAAATAGAATTAACATTTTCTACCATTTTGCTTTTGTTTTAAAACATTGATAATCATTTTTTTATGGAAACTCTTTCAGGAGTATTAATTGCGATTAGTTTTATTTTTCTAGTATTTTTTATTAGAATTTTCACCACCTTAATTCATGAGTTGGGACATGCAATACCTTCTCTAATATTTACTACTCAAGAAGTAGCTATTCATGTTGGGTCTTATGGTGATGATAAAAATAGTTTTGAAATTGACCTTGGTCGGCTTAAAGCATTTTTTAAAATTGATATTGTAAAATGGAATATTGGACTTTGCCAACACCAACCTGCTAAAACTTATTTACACAAGATTTTGATTGTTTTAGGAGGCCCATTTTTTAGTTTATTAATCGGAATTATTTTACTCTATTTGTTGAGTGTGAAAACTTGGGGTGATGGGATTATTTTTATTTTTGGATTTTTAATCTTCTCTTCGATTTGGGATTTTTTAGTCAATATTATTCCTACCCGATCACCGATCATAATGCATGATGGATCGGTTATTTACAATGATGGATTTCAATTGGTTCAATTAATTAAGGAAGCAAAACTTCCGCCGACTTACTTTGAAGGCATTGGCTTTTTTAATGAGAAAAAATATGACTTGGCAGCCAACTCTTTTCAAAAAGTAATCACGGAAGGACATGATAAAAAAGAAGTTCGCCTACTGCTTGTTTCTTCTTTCATCCTTGCCAAAAAACATGCTGAAGCATTAGAGATAATGTTGGAGCTTTTTGAAAAAAAACAATTAGACATTTCTGAATATCAAACCTTAGCTAGTCTCTTTATGGAAAAAGGTGATTACCAAAAAGCGATAAATATTTATAATCCATTTTTGTTTACATTTTTTGATAATACCATTGCATTAAATAATCGAGGTTATTGTTTCTTAAGAATTGGACAATATGAAAAAGCTATTCAGGATTTAAATTCTGCTATCATTCATAATCCAAAACATGCTTACGCCCACAATAATCGAGGTCTTGCAAAAGTCCGATTAGGGCAAACCGAAGAAGGTCTTGCCGACATCAATAAATCAAAATCGCTTGATGATTCCAATGCTTATGTTGACCTCCACTTAGGTTATTATTTTCAAAAAACAAATGAAATAGAAAAAGCACATAAGCATTTCCAAAAAGCTAAAGAAATGGAAATTGATTTTCATGGAATTGATTATTTGATTGAGACGACGAGAGAAAATGATTTTTGAAAAATAAAATTCAACTCAGATTTCCGCAGATTAATTAACCAAAAAAAATCTACAAAAGCCTAAGTAATCTGTGGTGAAATACTTTAACAATTATGACTCACGAACTACCAATTTTACTAAAAAAAATAAAGGCCTGCAAAATCTGCGAGTCCAATTTGTCGCATGGAGCTAACCCTATTTTGACGGCTGCACAAAATTCAAAAATCGTGGTCATCGGTCAAGCACCTGGCATGAAAGTTCATTTGAGTAAGCAACCTTGGGCAGATAAAAGTGGCGAACGACTCATCGAATGGTTAGGCATTGATCGCGAAATCTTTTATGATACTTCCAAGTTTGCCATCATTCCTATGGGTTTCTGTTATCCTGGAAAAAATCCAAAAGGAGGTGATTTGCCGCCTCGAAAAGAGTGTGCTCCTGAGTGGCATCCACCACTTTTTGATCAACTGAAAAATGTAAAATTAACCTTGCTTATTGGTGCTTATGCGCAGAAATATTATTTAGGAAAAAAAGGGAAAAAGAACTTAACGGAAACGGTGATGCACTTTGAAGAATACCTACCAGAATTTTTTCCCATCGTGCATCCTTCCCCATTAAATTTTCGCTGGCAAAGGAATAATCCTTGGTTTGAAAAAGATGTAATTGGAGTGTTACAAAAAACAGTCAATAAAATTTTAACCACGTAGGGCAATCCCTTGTGGTTGCCCAACACTATGGGTGAATCTCCACCGTATTGGGCAACCACAAGGGATTGCCCCTACAAATAAATAATCATGAAAAAAATACCACAAAAAGGACTCACCGAAACTGAATTATTCGCAGAAATGAACGCCTTACGTAAAGACGATTTAAACTGGCGAAATGGTAGAAACTTCGCCTACGTTTACTATCCTGGCGAAGAGATTTTAAGCGTTGTCAAAAAAGCTTACCAATTGTTTTTTTCCGAAAACGCACTAAACCCTTCCGCATTTCCTAGTTTGAGAAATATGGAAAATGATGTCGTTTCGATGTGTGCCAATTTATTTCATGGCGATGAAAAGGTAGTGGGAAGTCTCACCACAGGTGGAACGGAGAGTATTTTGATGGCAGTAAAAACGGCAAGAGAATGGGGCAAAAAAAACAAAAACCTGACTGGCCCTCCAGAGATTATTTTACCAGCAACGGCCCATCCTGCCTTTTTTAAAGCAGCTCATTATTTCAATGTAAATATATTGTTATGTCCCGTGGAAGAAGACTTTCGAGTTGATGCACAAAAAATGGAAAACTTGATTTCTGAAAATACTGTCCTCCTCATCGGCTCGGCGCCCTCCTACCCTCAAGGAGTCGTTGACCCAATCGAAGCCCTTGGTCAAATTGCCAAAAAACGCGACTTACTTTTTCATGTAGACGCTTGCATCGGAGGATTTATTTTACCTTTTTTACAGCAGTTAGATTATAAAATTCCGGCGTTCGATTTCTCCGTCGAAGGAGTCACGTCGATTTCTGCCGACATTCACAAATATGGTTATGCCGCCAAAGGTGCGTCAGTTATTTTATATAAAAATTCAGATTTACGCAAGCATCAATTTTACACCTACACCAAATGGACAGGTGGAATATACGCCTCGCCAACCATGACTGGAACTCGTCCTGGAGGTGCCATTGCCGCAGCTTATGCTGCATTAAATTTTGTGGGAAATGATGGCTATTTAAAACTCGCCAAATCTTGCATGGACACCACACTAAAATTACAAAATGCCATTCGAGAAATTCCTGAGTTAGCTATTTTGACTACCCCTGATTCCACCCTTTTTGCGATCACTTCTGATAGTTTAGATATTTATGAAGTAGGTGATGAAATGGGAATTTTAGGTTGGCAAATTGATCGCCAACAAATGCCTCCAAGTTTGCATTTTTCCATCACTCCTGCACATGAAATGGTGATTGATCAAACCATCGAAGATTTAAAAATTGCGGTGAAAAAAGCGAAGAAATTATCGCTCAATAAAGTGGGGAAAAATGTCCAATTGCAAGCTATCAAAACGATGCAACGAATGTTACCTCCACCTCTTTTTGAAAAAATAAAACAACTTGCAGCTAAGCATTCTGACGTGGGTGGAAAACGTTCGGCGGCGATGTATGGAATGATTGGAGAGTTGCAAGGCAAAGGTGACTTAGATAATATGATCAAAGATTTCCTTGATAAAATGATGAAACCGTAATACGACTCTCCGAGTTGTATTACGATTAATCATCAACCTCCAATTCGTCAAAATAAATCAAACTCTGCTTAAATTCTTTTTTCAACAACAACTGAATATTCGTCAAAACAATCTCCCCCATATTTCGACATTTCATAAACACCTCATTTTTGTGATGAGCGGAAAGGTCTTTTTTCAACAACTCAACTTTCTCCGGAAATGAAATTTTATCATTCACCATCACCTCAAAAAGATCGTTCAGGCGAGTTCGTTCCGCTTTTGCTCGAACGGCAATTAGACTTCGTTCCTCCATCTGATATTGTGCCACAACTTCAGGTTTCATGTGCTGAATGCCTAGAAAAATGATCGGATTATTTTCTTTAAAATACTGTGGCATGTAAAAACTTTTTCGTCCTTCGTAACTTTGCTGATCAAAATCTATCGCTCTAATTCGATATTGTGACCCTTCAATATCAGGCGTAATATCTACCACAAAATTATACGACCGCATATCACCTAACAGTCTCACAAAACAGCGTTCATTAAATTTTATAAACTCCTTGGCGATTCTTGTTTTGTTAAAAAGCGACTCGTCTAAATTATTTTTCATAAAGTCATCTCCTGGAATTCCAGCCACATGTTCCTCAATCAACGTCTCGCCATCAACGAAATATTGAATCGAATTCGGCGATAAAAGATATTCCAATTCCAATCCATAAATCCGAGAAGCGTCTGCTCTTTTCACATAAAAATGATCGTAATTATCGTTGAACCGATTGATGATTCTGACTCGAAATGGTTTACTATTCCCGAAGGTGCAATAATCAATTCGCGCTACAGAAAGGTGCTCCATCACATTCATATCTCCATCCGTTTTGAGCAAAGCATAAATCTCCCGCATCGCTTTGTGCAACTCTCTCGAATCAGATTCACTATAATAAACTGTTTGCCAAAAAGTATCGTTATCCTCATTATCCATCAAAGGAACTGCAGTCGTAAATCGCAACAAATCTTCATATTGCAAAGGCAAATCGATATTGCGATTGTAAGCTTGCAGGTATATATTCAGTTCCTTCTGAACTTGGAAGGAGACTTTCTTTTTTGAAGGTTTATTGCCTTTCATTTTTTTCTTTTTGAATCTTAAATCAATCTTATTTTTCAAGTCGATTTAATCTAAGAATAAGATTTTTTTGAAAACAAAATTAAGCTTAATTTTAGGAAATTTTTCAACAAAAAAATATTACCGATGAATAAGTACACAACGCTTTTTACTATAATTTTTACTTTGCTCTTCTTTTCTCCAACTGTCAAAAGCCAATCGCTACTCTGGGAAATTTCTGGAAATGGATTACAGAAATCTTCCTATTTGTTTGGAACCGTTCATCTTAGCGATCAACGAGTTTTTAATTTTAATGATTCTGTTTTTGCAAAAATAGATGAGTGTGATGCTTTCACAATGGAAATCGAAGCAACTCCTGAAAATATAAAAAAAGTAGGAAACAGTATCTTTTTAGAGGATGGAAAAACTATCGATCAAATGGTTTCCAAAAAGGATTATACTTTTTTGACAAAATTCTTTAAAGAAAAACTTGATTTGGATTTAGATGGATTGAAGATTTTTACTCCGATGACAATTATCTCCATGGCTACCTTGAGACTCGCCGAAAGCGATATGAATACCTATGTTGATAATTTCTTATATGAATATGCCAAAAACAAAAACAAAAAAACATTTAGTGTAGAACCGCTCCAATTGCAGATTGATTTATTGAAAAATGTACCCGCCGATTATCTAATTGATGTTGCAAATGAATGGGATACTTATCAAGGTATCACAGACAAAGTGATTGCTGCCTATGCCAAAGAAGATATGGATGCTTTAATAAAAATCATGTTTAGTGATAGTGGTTTTAAAAAAATGGAAGACGATTTTATTTGGAATCGAAATAAAACAATGGCAGATTCGATTGATCTTTTTGTCAATCGTCAATCCACTTTTATTGCAATCGGAACTGGACATTTACCACTTGAGGGAGGTGTGATTGATCTATTGCAAAAGAAAGGATATGAGGTAAAACCGATTATTGCTGCGAAAACAAAAGAACTTCCTGAGATTAAGAAAAATGAAAATTGGATTACTCTTGCTCCTGAGGAATTAGGTTTTTCAATCAAAATGCCGAAGCAACCTGAATATCAAGAGTTCGACAAGGCTTCTGAAATTGGGAGTCTTACTTTGAAATTATATTCAGTTGAAATGTCGGAGGAGGATGAAAACTTTATTTATGGTATGGCTATCACCGATTACCCCATAGAAAAAATCAATGCTGAATTAATGACCAAATCTGAATTGGATAACTATTACGAAGAATCATTATTAGGAGCAGCAAATGGTGTCAATGGTAAAATCGTTAACCGAGGAGAAGTTAAGCTTGATTCTTTTATTGCAAAAACAGCGGATGTAGAAGCATATGATGGATTAATCAACATAAGATATGCCATTTTACTTCGAAATAATCGATTGTTCTTACTTCAAGTTTTAAGCAAAGGAAACCTAGAAAATAATGAACTTTTAAATAAATTCTTTAATTCGTTTACATTAGAAAATTACAATTTAGAAAAACCAATATTAGAAAATACCACTTCCAAAAAATGGGAAACGGTAGAGTCAAAAGAAGAAAATTTCTCTATATCCATACTTGGAAAAACAATAGGAAGAAGAAATAACTCAGCAGGGGCTCCACCCAAAAAATCAGATCCGATTTACTATTTAAGCGAAATTATCGACAATGACAAAAATAAACTACTTCAATATATTATTATATCAACTTTTCCAGAAGGATTTATAGCAGATTCCCTTTCTACTGAAAACCTTATAGAATTTTATGATAATAATCTTTCTGAATCTTTAAAAGATGGGAAAGGAGAAATTATTACTAAAAAGGAAATTAAAATTCAAAGTCGAATAGCTCAACGAAGTGAATATATTCTTTACAATGAAGGCTTCAATTTACAGGTTCACAGTATTCAATTTTTGCATAAAAATAAATTCTACACTCTTCAACATGCTACTGTCGGCAAGGAAGCCACCGAGGAAGAAATCAACAAATTCCTCCAATCCTTCAAAATCCTAGAAGAATAATCCCCTGTCTAACCAAAGACATTTCCCAATCATTCCGATTTTGAGTTCTTCATAAATTTCTAATTTGTGAAAAACTCAAAATCATTCATTATGAAAAAACATCTACTTCTAGTATCGATTCTATTTTTTGCATTTCAAATCTTTGCTCAACAACGAGTCGATGGAAACTTTGCTTTCCAAACTGATCCCGCAAAAAAATATTCGATTTACATTCCTTCAGATTATGATGCCAATACCCCGCACACTTTGATGCTTGGTTTGCATCCTCTAAATACCAATCGGTGGGATGGAGAATCTTGGTGCGACACGTTGATTACTTTTGCGGAAATGAATAATTTGTTGCTCGTTTGTCCTGACGGAGGAATCGATGGAGCGATTGATGATCCAATTGATACGGCATTTACGACAGCACTTTTGGACTCGATGGAAGTATGGTATAATATCAATTTAGAGAAAGTTTATGCGATGGGATTTTCGTGGGGCGGCAAAACTGTTTACACTTATGGGCTGAATCACCATGAAAGATTTCGAGGATTTATGCCAATTGGTGCGGCGGTGTCGATTGGAGAAATTTCAGGAATTGAACCGAATGCTGCTTGGCATCCGATGTACTTGGTGCATGGTGGAAATGACTCGCCCAATACTCGTTTTACTCCTTTAAAAAATGCGATGGAAAATAACGATGCTTGTGTCAATTCCATTTTGATGAGCGGCGTTGGACACACGATTGATTTCCCGAATCGGAATCAAATATTGACTGATGCATTTCAATGGGTTGATAGTGTTGCTTGCGCTGAAACGACTAGTACCTCTACCTTATCCGACGATGATGAAATTCATCTTTTTCCAAATCCAGTTTCTCACGACCAAATCTTGCAGGTAAAAATTCCAGCTTCTTGGTTTGGAAAAATTACGATGGAAGCAATTAATATGGAAGGGAAAAGTATTCGCCAAAAAGCATTCACAAAATCATCAAATGAGGTTAGCACTTTTTCATTTCCAATTTCTAAATGTCCTGCGGGTAGTTATTTTTTATTGGTAAAAAATGATGACGGGGAAAACGTGAGTTTAAAATTTCAAGTAAAATAATTTATTCAAAACTAATAGATATTACGCAGCATGATGTAATTCCCCGTTTCCCTACTTTTTTTTTGCTTGATCAAAAAAAAGTAGCAAAAAAAAATCAAGACTATATGTTGTAAGTCAACAGTTCTAATTTCGATTTTAGCCACGCAGTCCAAACTCGTTCTCCTAAGAAAATCTAAGACTCGTTCCTCGTCAAGATTTTCTAAGGATTACTCAAACAGGGACTGCTAGCCCTAAATCCCTGCTGAAAAACCGAAATAAGAACTGTACGACTTACAACATAAGGTCAATGCTAAAACCGAAACCTTTTCCTTTCAATTGGAAGCCGCATGTTGCGATTTACTTCCGGCCTTATTCTTTTTAGGAAAATTGGGTTTAAAAAAGCGTTAAGAACAGTTTACTGTCTGAGAACGACTTAAAAAATCTTCCCGTTCATGAACGGGATTAGATTTTCTTAGTTGGGGGAGTTTAAACTGTTTAGCCTTTTTGAATCCAATTTTCCGTTAAAAAAAGAATACAGCCTTGATTTTTTTTTGCTACTTATTTTTCTTCAAGGAAAAAAAATAGAACCATGGGCGATTCTAATGCGCAACATGCGTTAATCACAGATTATTTTATTTTTCCATCGACCTCAATTGACGATAAATCTCCCCTCTAATTTTATCATCTCTTCCTTGACCTTGCGCTGGAACCCCAAATAATTGAGTCATGATTACGCCAACAAATTCTCGTTTTGGATCGACCCAAAAATTCGTTCCTTCATAACCACCACCGATCCAAAGTCCTGCATCTCCGATATCTTTTATCCTCATAGAATCTCCGCTGACCCAAAGATTAAAACCATTGTATCCATATTTATTATCCAAGAAAGTGTGTGGTGAATGAATGTCTTTGACCGTTGATTTTTCTAAAAACCGATGACCATTTAATTCTCCTCGATTCAATAACATCCGAATAAAATCGGTGTACCCATCTGCCGTTGCAATCATTCCTTCACCTCCCAAGTATAATTCATGACTTGGTTTATAATCAGGAACATTAGATCCAAAAATATCAAGTTCTCCAGCATTTGCCAGACGCAAAATAGAATCTTTTCCTGATATAGTTGGAGGTAGTTTAGCCTGAGCTGGCAAACCATATTGAAGACCATCAAATTTCATGGGTTGAGTCACTCGCTGGGCAACCAATTCTTTTAAACTTTTTCCAGATGCACGCTCTGCCACAAATCCTAGCACAGTTGTATTCGTTCCATAAAAATAACCATCTCCTGAATGTTGCATCAAAGGTAATTTGGCCATTCGATCAATCATTTCTTGCGAATTTTTTGAAGTGGCAATATTCTGTTCAGCCAGCATAGAATCTAAACATTCAAATCCAGATACCGCATAATAAAATCCAGCTTTATGATTGAGGAGATGCAAAATAGTCATCACCGAATCGTTGGGAACAAACTTGAGTGGACAAATATTTTTTCGATCTTCTCCTGTAAAATCGGTTAACGGTTTTCCATTTTGAGCCACCGCAACTTTTAAATTTTCAAATTCAGGAATGTATTTAGTTACGGGATCATCAAATTTTAAAAGTCCATCTTCAATCAAATCAAGAGCAACCGAAATGGTAATAATTTTACTCATCGACCAAATCCGAATCCAGGAATCACCATCAATTTTTTGATCGCCTAGAAGATCTGCATTAACCGATGAATGTTCATAAATAACTGAACCATCTTTATTTTCCAACCGAGCATAAATAAATGGATACGAACCATTTTCGACAAATGAATTGATCGTAGAATCTATGACTTGAGGATTGGGAAGCACTATTCCTGCTGGTTGATCTTTTTTGCAGGAAGAGAAAAATAACAATACATTTACAAAAAGTAAAAAGGTGGTCGCTTGAAAAAATGAGTAATTGATTTTCATGATTTGATTGTTTCGTTTGTTTTTCTATAAAAGAACAATAATAAAATGAGAAGATAAAAGGAAACTAAAAATAAGTTATGCGAATCAAGAGTTGGGTTCAAGTAATTCCGAAGCTCCTGCTTCGGAACAGCAGGTATTTTCAAAATTGAAGATTTAGTTGCGTTCAAAGTTCCTGCTTGCGAAACGCTTGTTGTTCCGAAGCGGGAGCTTCGGAGTTACTTGAACCCAGCAGCACCATTCAGCACAAATTTGAACGCTCTTTTTGATGAATTTGCATCATCCATACTACTTGAACCCTTGATTCGCATTATTGATAAATAAGCAAACATAGGTTATGTGTGAATTTTTAAGAAGTGAAATATTGTAATCGTTTTCTTAAAGTTGATTACCAAAAATTACATTTATTTTTGCGCTAATTTTATTGCTAATTGGTGTCCCATAATATAAATACTATCCCTACTTTTGCCTCATGGAAAAATATACTAGCATCGGTTTCACAAAAAAAGAACATAGACTTAAAGGAGATCTTAAACTCCTAGTGGAAGACGAATATTTGGAAGATTTATTAAAAGCACCAGTCATTTTTTTATCGATCAAAGGAAGACATCTCCCCTACTTTGTAGAAGATGTAAAACTTGGAAATGAATTAACGATTAAATTAGAAGATGTCGATTCCAAAGAAGCTGCTCATCTTTTAAGCTCCAAAGAAATATTTTTACAAGCTGCCAATATTTTGAAAGAAGAAGAAAAAGAATTGGTGTTGGAAGTTGAATCAAACTTGGTCTTTGGGCATCTGGTTGATTTCACTTTGGTTGATTCAGAACTTGGCGAACTTGGGGAAATCATAGATGTGATGGAGTTTCCTCAACAAGAAATGGCGGTCATTTCTCATGATGAAAAAGAAGTTTTTATTCCGCTACATGAAAGTCTGATTGAAAAAATTGATGAGAAAAAACAATACGTTTACATGAATCTTCCTGATGGGATCTTGGAGGTTTAATTAGGTAATTAGGTAATTAGGTAATTAGGTAATTAGGTAATTAGGTAATTAGGTAATTAGGCGAACGGGGGTTTCAAATTGAGGTTACACACATACCTGATTTCCCAGTTAACTAATCAACAGATCAACTAAAAATGAGTTTTATCATAATCTACATCACTCACTCCTCTGAAGAAAATGCACAAAATATAGCTAATCATTTACTCCAAAAAAAGATGGTTGCCTGCGCAAATATTTTTCCTATAAAAAGTATGTACTGGTGGAATGGAAATATCGAAAATGAAAACGAATATGTTTCTATCGTCAAAACGATTCCTAAAATGTGGGAAATTTTACAAAAAGAAATAACTAAAATTCATCCCTACGAGGTGCCCTGCATCATGAAGATTGAAGCAGAAGCCAACGAGGAATATGAAAAATGGATTTTTTTAATGGTGAATGGTGAACACCACTTTGTAATTACATAGTGGTATTAACCATTCACCATTAACAGTTAACCATTATCAAACTGCGTCTACCATTAAGAATGCTTTTAAAAAACCATCCAAGTCTCCATTCAAAACAGCGTCCGTATTATTATTTTGAAAATTGGAACGATGATCTTTTACTCGTCGGTCGTCGAGAACATAGCTGCGAATTTGAGAACCCCATTCGTTTGCCATTTTTCCAGCTTCGACTTTATTTTTTTCGGCAGCTAGTCTTTTAATTTCTAATTCGTAGAGTCGAGATTTCAACATTTTAATTGCTTTCTCTTTATTAAGATGTTGCGACCGTTCTTCCTGACATTCCACGACCAAGCCTGATGGTAAATGCCGCAATCGAACTGCAGATTCTGTTTTGTTAACATGCTGCCCTCCTGCTCCACTCGCTCGAAAAGTATCCCAATCTAAATCTGCGGGATTCACATCAATTTCAATCGTGTCATCAATCAAGGGATGTACAAAAACGGAAGCAAAAGAAGTCATCCGTTTTCCCTGAGAATTAAATGGACTCACTCGTACAAGTCGATGAACACCATTTTCCCCTTTGAGTAAACCGTAAGTAAAATCACCTTTGATCTCGATTTCAACACTTCGTATGCCCGCCACGTCGCCATCAACTCGGTTAAGTTGTATGACTTTGTAGCCAGATTTTTCTGCCCACATAATATACATCCGAAGGAGCATTTCTGCCCAATCGCAACTTTCCGTTCCACCTGCGCCTGCGTTGATTTCTAGCAAGCAACTGAGCTCATCTTCCTCTTTATTTAAAGTGGATCGAAACTCTAAATCGTCAACAGCGGCAAGGGTTTTATCATATTGAGCATCAAGTTCTTCCTCGGTCGCTTCGTCTTCTTTGTAAAATTCGAAAAGCACTTCGAGTTCGTCGATTTCCGCCTTGGTTTTATTGTAGTTGGACACCCAATTTTTGTGTCCTTTGATTTGTTTGATAATGCCTTCTGCTCGTTTGGAGTCTTTCCAAAAATCAGGGTCGAGGGTTAATTGTTCTTTGTCTTCGATTTCTAAAAGTCGTTGATCGACGTCAAAGATACCTCCTTAGAACGCCCAATCTTTCCTCCAATTCTTTGTATTGGTCTTGAGTCATAATTTTTATAACAACACTTTTACAAGTGTGTATTTTTTTTGTTAAAAAATAAAATGTGATTTCTTATTTGCAAAAGTAGACAATCAATTGGTCTTTATTTAATCTAATTTCAACCTTCCCACCAACTATGATTTTTAAAGAGTTGTCCGAATGTCCAACCTATTCCAATAATTACTGAGAGAAAATAAATTAAAAAGAAAATTGTACATCTATCGTAAATTTTATCATCATCATAAAAAACTATTTCTACGAAAGCTAAAAAAATCCGTGAAAAAATATTTTAAATTGAATACGGGCAAATATTTTTTATTCCAAATTTTCGAAATGTAATCTCTTTTTTTTGAGTTATCTCTATACTTAAAATTAATGGTGTGCAGAGGAAAAATGCGATGACTAAATTTTCCCAAAATGATTTGGCTTTTAATATTTCTTGATAAAAAAACTTAAATCCGTAGGAGTCGGGGTTGTAACCAAATTCTAATCTGTTGTAGGGGAGGAAAAATATTGTTAGAGTTAATGTTAATGTTAAACCGATAATGACTTTGACGTGATACTTTTTCAGTTTAGTTTTTTCAAAAAAAATCGCTGCGCTTTTTTTTTTGGCGGGCAGCTAAAGCGACCCGCTACTTAGAAGTTCTATGTAAAAAACTAGGTCAGCTCGCCGAGGTATTTTTCCGTACCAGCCTGCACGTCCGTAAGCTAATTGGTAGGGTACAAAAAAAGTCGCTTTGGAACCTACCGTTAATTTTGAAATTCCTTCGTCCCATCCTTTGATTACTTTTTCTGCACCCAATGGAAATTTGAAAGAATTGCCATCATCAAAGGTACTTTCAAAAATTTTTCCATCTGGCAAAAAACCCATGTAATGAACTGCTACTTTTTCCAATGGAGAAACCTTTTTCCCTTTTCCTTTTTCATGCAAAATATATTTCAACCCTGAATGAGTATAGATTAAATCATCTTCTATTTCTCCACTTTTAAATTTTTCGATATTAGCTAAAGTTGTTTTCTCTACTTCTTCTTTCCTAGCAATCGTTTCTTTTTTGAGTTGTTGAGCTTTTGCTTTTTGGAGTATTTTTTCAATTTCAAATTCGCCTGGCGTAAAAATATCTACGATTTGGATTCGATACTTAATCGTATCAGTTTCTTTTAGATTTTTTGGTAATTGTTTCACTCCAAGCAGCAATTGATCTAAATGCAAACTATCCCCAATTCCTCCTAGCAATAAAGCTTCATAATTTCCAGGCGGTGGATTTGGAATCGTACTTCTTGCAGGTAAAGATGCTTGCAAAGGTTTGTCCATTGGAGTCTCTTTTTCCAATTCATTATTGATGTATCGATACTCCCGATAGCGAATTCGATCACCTGGTTGAGCAGTTATATTTCCAGTTTTATTGACAATTTCGTAGGGGTAATTAGAGGCAGTTTTATTTTTTTTTTTAGCAGTTGCTAATTTTTCTTTTGGAGTGATGTCGATTAATTTGACCACATATTTTATTCGATCTTCGGTGGTAAATCCTTCTGGAAGATTTTTTAAATCCTTTAATTCTTGAGTGACCGTAACACTATCCCCTTTTGACATTTTAAATAATACTTCATAATTCGGAGGAAGTGGTCGAGTCAAAATTTCTTCGGGAGGCAAAATAATTTCTTTTGATCCAAACTCACGAGTGGAGGAAATTTCTTTTCCATTCAAAAAAACAGTTTCACTAAACTTTACCAAATCTCCAACTTCAGGAGATTCTCCTTCTTCGTTGACAATAAATTTATAAGCATAATTAGATGGAGTTATTCCATCGCTAAACTCGCAAGATAAAATTATGAGAAGAAAAAATATCGGAAGAATATGTTTCATGTTTTTTACTTTTTGAAAATCTGGTACGTGTACGGATGAACGAAAAGTAACCGTAGATAATTAGGGATCGGATCCCTTGAAGGGATCCGATCCCTAATTCAGAATCCCCAATTTACAACGCCTCCAATTGCTCTTTATATTCTGGCAATAGCTTTTTAAATTTATTCACCGTAGCACTCAATCCTGAATACGATGCTCCACCTGATGCATTTTTATGACCGCCCCCTCTAAAATGTTTTCGACAAATCTCTTGAACCGAGAAATCACCTTTTGATCGCATCGATATTTTCACAATCGTCGGTTGCTCATGAATGAACACCGCCACCTTTACATTTTTCAGCATCAATATTTGATTGACTACTCCTTCTGTATCACCACGTTGGATATTGAAATCTTCGTAATCTTTTTTGGTCAAAGTAATAATTCCTGTTTTGTATTCAGGCAAAATTTCCATTCGATTATTCAATATATGCCCCATAATTCGCAATTGCTTCTCGGTCATACTATTGAAAATCAAATCCTGCAAAACATAATCGTCCACTCCTCTTTCCAATAAATCTGCTACGATTCGAAACAACTTTGGCGTAGTACTATATTTGAAAGAACCGGTGTCCGTCAATATTCCAGTAAACATACATTCACCAACCGTCACATCAATTCCTTTTTTCTCATCCATCATCACGAGGAAATCATAAATCAATTCGCAAGTCGAACTCGCAGTCGTATCAGACAACACAAAGTCAGCAAAATTCTCAGGATATAAATGATGATCAATTAAAACTTTCTTCCCCCTTGAAGCACCAATCACTTCACCCATCTTATCCACCCGCTCCAAAGCATTATAATCTAAACAAAAAATAATATCTGCTTTTTTTATATAGTCATTAGCGTCCTCAGGCTCGATATCATGAATCAAAATTTTATCCGCATCAGGCATCCAAGCAAAATTAGCTGGATATTCAGATGGAAACATCACTTTAACGGTATGTCCATTTCGGATTAAATAATGATACAAAGCAAGAGAAGAACCAATTGCATCTCCATCGGGATTTCTGTGCGAGGTAATAACAATATCCTTTGGGATAGAAAGTAGGGTTTTTAATTCTTTAATATTTTCCATATTCGGTTTAATCAGAAGTTCTTTGAATGAGTCTGTATTAGTTAATACTTTTTTCTAAAAGATGTGGAGAAATAAAATTTATTTGCTTCGCTTTTTTTCAGAAAAATATTTTTTTTCAAAGAATCAAAAAACGAGAGTACGAAATTGACAAATTTTAGGGATTTAATCATACTTTTGCAGCGTTTTTTTAAAAATGCCGTAGAATAAATATAGTAGTCACGTAAAAAAATTCATGCGGCTCAATTTCAGAATTCATATTATTTTAAATAAAAAATTTTAACAAATTATCATGGCAGGTAAAATTACTTTTACAATGATCAAACCGGATGCAGTTAAAGCTGGACATACCGGAGCTATTTTGAATGACTTCAACAAAGCAGGTTTCAGAATTGTAGCAATGAAAAAAACTCAATTGACTCAAGCTGCTGCGGAAGCTTTTTATAGCGTTCACAAAAAACGTCCATTCTTTGGAGAGTTGGTTGAATTCATGACTAGCGGACCAGTCGTTGCTGCTGTTTTGGAAAAAGAAAATGCAGTTGAAGATTACCGAACTTTAATCGGTGCAACTAATCCTAAAGAAGCTGCAAAAGGAACTATCCGAAAAAAGTATGCTAAGAGCATCGGAGAAAATGCAGTTCACGGAGCTGACTCTGATCGAAATGCAAAAAAAGAAGCGGCATTCCACTTCTCTGCTATCGAAATGTTCTAGGAATAATGGTGAATTGTTAATGGTGAATGGTTAATACCACAGGGAATTACACTCTAGTATTAACCGTTCACCATTATACATTCACCATTAAAAGCCAACCATTAATTTAGATTTTTCTTTTTTGTTTTGAGGGAACTGGTCAATATTTTTAAAATCTCTTCTGCATCATTATAAATAGAATCGAATTCTTCTTGATTTATGTAATTTGTTGCTTTTAGTAATTTCAGCCAATACATTGACTCCCCAGTTTCCTTTTGAGCTATTCCAAATTTGTGAATAAAATCTTTTCCACTTTCTGCATTTCTTGCTTCTCTTACCATCGCGCCCGGATTTGTTCCAGACCTCATTAATTGCTTACTAATAATAAATTCTTTCCTCTCTTGAGTTAAAATTTTATACAACTTTACAATTCTAACCGCAAAGGAAAAACTTTTGTCTCTCAACGGATCTTTTGGTTTCATTTGGTTTCTCATAACATTTAAATTAATGGTGAATGGTTCACCATTATTCTTAAATCTCTCTTCGATCCAGCTCCCGCTTAACCAATCCATATTCCCTACTCATATCTCCACTCACCGATGTATTTTCTTTTGCTCTACGAATCAAGTAAGGAAAAACTTCATCCACTTGACCATAGACCATATATTTCGCAACATTATAACCAGCATTCGCAAGGTTAAAAGTTAAGTTGTCGCTCATCCCGTAGAGTTGACAAAAATTAAGATGAGGGTGATCTTTTTGAATTCCTTTTTCATCAATCATTTCCGCTTGCAGGCGAGAACTTTCTTCATTGTGAGTTGCTGCACAAGAAGCAATCGATTTATAATTATCAATGCAAAAACGCAACGCCATATTATAAGCATCATCAGCTGCTTGTTTGCTCGGTTGAATTGGAGTAGCATAACCTTTCTCTTTTGCCCGTTCACCCTCTTTCTCCATATAAGCACCACGCACTAATTTTGCACCAAGCAAATACCCATCTTCCTGAGCTTTGTCAAAAGAGCTGGTCAAAAATTTCAAACGATCATGTCGATACATTTGGAAAGTATTGTACACCACTACCCTTTCTCCATTGTATCGTTTCATCATCAAACCTGCGATATGATCTATCGTATCTTGAATCCAACTTTCCTCCGCATCAATCATCACAGACACGCCATTAATTGACGCAGCGTAGCAAATCGAATCTATTCTCTTCAATACATTTCGATACTCCACCAAAACTGATTTCTGCAAACCAGATCTATCTTTTTGGATAGTTTCCAACAATCCGAATCGAGCTATTCCTGAAATTTTAGAAACGACAACTGGCGTACTTTTATTCACTTTCGCAAATTCAATCGCCCGAATATTTTCGTTCATCGTTTTGTTAAATTCATGCTCTGTGGTCTTTGCCTCCGCTCCATAATCTAAAACTGATTGAATATTAAATTCATACAATTTTTCAATGGAAGTGGTACTTTCCAGCAAAGTTCTTCCTCCCACAAATTGTCGAAACATCGTCTCTCGAACAATCGATTTAGTAAAAGGAACATGCAATTTCATCGCTAGTAAACCTAGGTCAGAAAGTGGGTTGACCAACCAGGTTTTATTCATCAAACTGAATAACCAACCTGCCTTTTTCAACTCATTATCAGGCTTGTAAGCGAAGGCAATTTCCGTATTGGAAAAATCCAAAGTTGCTGTTGATGATTTTGATTTTTTCTTGGTATTACTCATGATAAAGTTTAACTTTTATATTTTAAAATGATTAGTTCTTTTCAAAAAACAGTACTCTTTTACTTTCCTATAATTACGAATTTCCCGATTTCCTAATCACCCGATTACTCAATTAACCGATCCCCAACCACCTATTCCTCGTTCCAAATTTCCCACGACTTTTCCGCCTGCAAATGTAGCATTTCCAATCCATTTTTGATCGCTGCACCTTGACTTTCTCCTCTGCGCAAAAATACCGTTTTTTCAGGATTATAAACCAAATCGTACAAGTAATATTCCGCATTAATTCTATGAAATGGCAAGCTTGGACAACTTTCCAAATTAGGTAACATTCCAAGCGGTGTAGTGTTAACAATTAACCGACATTCATCAAAAATAATCGTATCCAAATCATCATAAGTCAAAACTCCTTTTCCTTTTTTTCGAGAAACTAAAATAGGTTTGATTCCTAATTTTTTCAAAATAAAAACAACTGCTTTCGCTGCTCCTCCGGTACCCAAAACTAAAGCATTTTCGACTAGAATCTTCTTTTGTTTTTGAGTTAACAAATCCACTAATGATTTTTCAAAACCATAAACATCTGTATTGAATCCTTTCAATTTTCCATCTTTGATTTTAATGGTATTGACTGCTCCTATAGCTTTTGCTTCCGCTGAAATTTCATCTAAAAAAGGCAACACTTTTTCTTTATAAGGTATAGTTACATTTAACCCAACTAGATTTGGATGAGCCGAAAGTAGCTTAAGAAAATCTTCTATTTTTTCCAATGGAGAAAGAAAATATTCATGATTGGAAATTTGCTCTCGTTCAAATTTTTCCGTAAAATATTTTTGGGAAAAAGAATGAGAAAGAGGGTAACCGATGAGGGTAAATTGTCGCTTTTTACTGAACACTTTTTTTATTTTTTATTGTACCTATTCAGCAAGTTTTAAAATTGAACGGAGAGACGCAGAGTTGTTTAATTTTTCTTTGAAAATTCTCCGCGTCTCTGCATCTCCATGTTCAATTTAAATAAAATTCGGCCTTACTGAATAGCTACTTTTTATTTTGAAAAAAGAAAGCTGCAATTTAGATATTTTGGCGGAATTTGTTGATTTTGATTTTCGAAAAATATTAGAAAAATAGAAACACAATCCATGAAAATCCAATACCAAGATTCCACCACCACCATCTTCGAAAGTGCTTTATACCAAACCACTTCCACCGTCATCAACCTAAAAAAATTCATCCTTATCGTCGATCCTAATTGGTTGCCCATAGAAATTAAAACAATACAATTACATGTTGAAAAAATAAGAAATTCCAAACCAATTTATCTTTTATTCACCCACTCAGATTACGATCATATTATTGGTTACCGAGCATTTCCTGACGCAAAAATCATCGCTTCTGAAGCGTTTCAAAGTAATCCTGAAAAAGAAAAAATCATTGCACAAATCAATAATTTCGATGACGAAAATTACATCCTTCGCAACTACCCAATCGAATATCCAACTGTCGACATTATCGTCTCAGGTGATTTTCAAAAAATAGAAATCGAAGGAATCGAATTTATTTTTTGTCAAGCGGTTGGACATAATTCAGATGGAATATTTACCATGATTCCAAGTTTGGGGGTATTTATCGCGGGAGACTATTTATGTGAAGTCGAGTTTCCATTTATTTATGTTAGTGGATTTTTATATTTAGAAACTTTGAAAAAAGCGATGAAAATCATCGAACAATTTGAGCCTAAAATTTTGATCGCAGGTCATGGGCTTTTTTCCAAAAACAAAAAAGAAATGCTCGACCGAATCATCGAAGGGGAGAAATATATCCACGATTTAATTTTTTCTATAAAAAATAAAACGCCTTTCGAACTTGCTTCACTTTTAAAAAAATATCATTTCCCTAAAAATATGATTTCTGCTCACAAGAAAAATTTAGAAATTTTGAAGAAAGAAGTAACTGAAAAATAGCTGTCTATAAATCATTTTTAGATTTTCTATCTTTGGGATTATTTTAACACAACTAACAATAGAAACTTCATGTCTAATAATATTCTAAATTTAGAACCAAAATCTCTTTGGAAAAATTTTGCCCTTCTTAATGCTGTTCCTCGTGCTTCAAGAGAAGAAGAACGGGTCATAGAATTCGCCAAAAACTTCGGAGAAAATCTAGGTTTCGAAACGACCGTCGACCACGTCGGAAATGTGATTATCAAAAAACCTGCAAGCGCAGGAATGGAAAACCGAACCACAATCGTCATGCAAAGTCATCTCGACATGGTGCATCAAAAAAATGCAGATACCGATTTTGATTTCGATACAGAAGGCATCAAAATGTTGATCGAAGGGGATTGGGTGCGTGCTGACGGAACGACGCTGGGCGCAGATAATGGAATTGGAGTGGCAACAATTATGGCACTTTTAGAATCTACCGATATTCCACATCCTCCGTTGGAAGCACTTTTTACGATTGATGAGGAAACAGGAATGACGGGAGCTTTAGGATTAAAGGGTGGACATCTCGATGCAAAAATTATGTTGAATTTGGATACCGAAGATGATCATGAATTAACCATCGGATGTGCAGGAGGTATTGATGTGACAGCTGAGGGAACTTGCGAAATCGAAAATTTAGCGACTCCTCACAAAGCGTGGAAGATAAGTTTGAAAGGTCTAGCCGGAGGACATTCTGGTATGGAAATTCACTTGGGAAAAGGGAATGCGAATAAGTTGATGAATCGATTTTTGTTGGAAGCTACGAAGGAATTAAATATTCGAATTCATTCCATTGACGGTGGTGGATTACGAAATGCGATTCCGAGAGAATCATTTTCTATCATTGCGATTACTGAGGAAAACGAAGCAGCCTTGCAAAATTTGATCGCAAAATATTTAGCTATTTTCCAAGAAGAACATCAAACGACTGACCCTGATTTACAACTTTTGATGGAGTCAACAGAAAATGTAAATACATTGTTACAAAAATCAGATCAACTGAATTTATTGCGAAGTATTTACGCTTGTCCCAATGGAATTTATCGAATGAGTCCTGACATTAAAGATCTCGTTCAGACGTCCAATAATGTTGCTAGAGTTTTGGTAGAAGATGGGAAATATAAAATTCTTTGCTTGACTCGAAGTTCTGTTGATACTGAAAAAATGGACGAAGCAAATGCCATTTCCAGTACTTTTGAATTGATTGGGGCGAAGGTAAGTTTTAGTGGAACCTATCCAGGTTGGACACCAAGGCCCGGTGCAGAAATTGTCAATATCATGAGCAACTTGTACGAAGAAATGTTTGATGAAAAAGCAGATGTGAACGCTTGTCATGCTGGTTTGGAATGTGGAATTTTAGGAACTAATTATCCTGACATGGAAATGATTTCTTTCGGACCCAATATTCGAGGAGCACATTCTCCTGATGAAAAAGTGCAGATAAGTTCTGTGCAAAAATTTTGGAAATACTTATTGGAAACGTTGAAAAGAATTCCTTAAAAATAGTCTACCTCAGGCTCAAAATAAAAAAGTTAAGAGTACCTCTGAAAGCATGGTGACTGCTGGCTAAGTTCTTCTTATTTCCATAATTAAGAAAATAAATTTATAGGGCAACAATCTAAGATTGTTGCCTTTTTTTTATGGTAACATATGGCATAAAAACTGCTATATTTGATATGAAATATTTATTTAATTTAAAATACTAAATGATGAATTTCAAAAAAGTAATTTTGACTAATTTTTGTTTCATTTGCTTAACTTTTTCCTCTCATAACTTGATGGGACAAACGCTTCATAAAATTGGAGTTGATAAAAAAATAGAGAAAAAAGAGAGCAACATAATTTTGCAAAAAAAGAAAAATAACTTCAAAAAGTTAAAGAAAGAAAATCCACTCAAAAAAATTAATCAATAGTTTTTTTTTAAAATCATCTT
>Ga0209712_10000819_pt1 | contig 26867 bp, 18 predicted proteins | sample ArcOceMetagenome_FD_187443 | JGI IMG/M metagenome (GOLD analysis project Ga0209712, IMG submission 187443) | Marine eukaryotic phytoplankton communities from Arctic Ocean - Arctic Ocean - Greenland ARC118M Metagenome (SPAdes) (version 2) | ecosystem: Environmental > Aquatic > Marine > Oceanic...
GCAAAGGTCGCAGCCGCTGCTCGGTGGCAATAGGCCCGCAACCAACCCGGGGCGAAATGACTGCATTCACCGTTAGACCAGATAACCTGCAACTCCCCCGTGTTGGATACACTGACCTCGGTGGCCGCTAGGTCCTCGGGCAATTCCAGTAGTTGGATTTGCTGCTCTTTGCTTTCTGGATGGCAGGTGAGTGAGTCGGCAGCATTTTCCCGCAGCCAATAAACGTGAAATTGCGACTCGATGCCATCGTCCCAAATAACACTGACGCCGCGCTCGATAATTGCCGCAGAGCGTATGTTGTGATCGATGGGGTAGTGGTCAAAATCTGGAGTGGGGGACATATTGTTTGCTCCGCTACTGGATGATCCAGTCGTGTAAACGACTTAGTAAAACTGCATGATAGACAAACTTTACAGCGTTGCAAGCCACCGGTTCCAAGCAGTGGCTCAGTAGGGATATCTAATATTGTTAGTATTGGATATTATTGAATTCTTTTAAAAATGACTTAATTTAAACTTTAGACGGTTCATAGAATCTGCCACGCAAGTTCAAAAAATCACAAAAACCCAAAGGCTATTTAGCCGCAGAGTAAAAAGAGGACAAGGAGGTAAAAAAGCCTAGTGATGTTAATAAACACATCCTCGGCGCGGCGTCTGCTTCTCTGACTGAGTAAATCTAACTTGGCAGCTTACTTTTCAACGAACCTGCCCCCGCAGATTAAAGACGTAAGTAACACATGAGTGAGAAGTCCGTAGATTCCTAAGGAAAAAATCAACTAAACCTAAGGCTTCTTGATCGTTTTATATTTACTGTTAGGATCCTCTTACAACTTTAAAAGTCTAAGTTCACATGATTTCAATCAAACACGTTATATTCCCAGTTTACTTACTTCCTGTAATACTACATCCATGTTATTCATTGGCTACTGAACAAATTCACCCACCTAAAATGCATACTATTGGTGCTAAATTTTCACTAGGTAGCGCTGATCATGATAATTCTCTTTTAAGTAATAAGGGGGTTGATGATTTATATGGGTATTACAATTATGCTATGAATCATAATGGAGCAATTGAAGTTGGCTTCAATGAGGGCTCCGAGGGAGGCTTGGGCTTTTCCCTTAGCTGTTGCTCTAACTCGGTTGATCTTGAATATAGTAACCTTGTGGTTGCAGGGAAGGGGTCAATCCAGTTGAATCATGGTAATAGCCTTTTTGTAAAGCTAGGTGGTCAAATTTATGATTACCAAATCACTGAATATCAATTCCTCAAAAACACTGCTCAGTTGCAAGCAAATGAATCTGGTTTTGGTTTGTTTGCAGAAGCGGGGTGGCAATATCGTTGGGACTTCGGCTTTGGTTTAGATACCGGATTAAGATATATTGATATGGGTGACTTAAGCGTCCTAGCATTTACGGCAGGCGTAAGTTATCAGTTCTAAGCGTGCTTATGGTAGAAACCTGCGGAGTCACTGCAGCCCCTTATTTTAAGGTAAAAACAAACTGCCCTTGTGCATGATAAAGAGTAATTGTTCCCATGTAATCAATTCGGTCGTTTTGGTATACTTTGCCAAAATCAGCGTCATTTGTGTTGCATGTACTTACCCAAAAACTGCCGCGTTATTACCATTGGCGATGGAGATTTAAGTTTCTCCCGTGCCCTACTTACCCATGTCTCCCATGAGAATCTGATCGCAACCACTTATGACAGTGAGGATGTACTAAGAGACAAATACACTCAAAACGCACTAGATGATTTATTAAACGCGGGAGTAATGGTCGAGCATAGTGTCGATATAAACGATTCAGCAAGCATTAAATGCCTACCTCATAATTTTGCCGATATTGTGATTTTTAATCACCCATTGGTAGCAACTCGAGGTAGCTACACTCAAACCCAAAAAGAGCGTGATAAAAGTGCGAACTTAGCCAATCGTGATTTGCTATATCACTTTTTAAAACAAAGCTTCGAGGTATTATTAAACCCAGAGGGTGAGCGCCTTTGCTATATCACTAGCAAGTCAGTAAAACCTTACAGCCATTGGCATATTGAAACCAGCTTAACCCTTAATAAACCTTACCACTACCTTGGAAATGAGGCCTTTAATTTCTCGCTATTTAAACACTATATGGTGCGCAAAGTAGACCGAGATAAGTGCGTAAAGCTTGAGGCAAGTGACGTGCATATATATTCGGACAATACGCAACATCCGATTAGAAAGTACCTAACAGCATTTAGTTTTACCGGAGATAAATGCTGCCCGCTTTGCCGAAAAGGTCCGTTTGCAAATGTCCATGATTGGAAAAATCATCAAATCACTCGTCTTCATAAATCACAGCAGCAATATCATGATGTGTGGGCAGGACATTGCAATGTGAAGTATCAAAAATAGGGGTGTAAAAGCGCCTTATTCTGATGGAAGGCTTATACTGCTTCACTACTCCCCTAACCTATCCAAATTTGAGAATAAATTATCCATGCCCTGAGTCACGGCCAGTCTCCATTGAAAAACCCCCCTCTTTATTAGCTGGCTTTTTTTCATAATGAAACTGCAAATCTGTGAGCAATCGGCTAATTTTCTGTGATTTATTGACCATAGCTACCGTGATTTATTGACCATAAAATTTTGCTTAGATGTTTCTGTGATAAACAACCGATTTTCTCAGAATTGGGGCGAATATAGGCTTTAAAAAAATTGATAGAGGCGCTCGAAAGTCCAATAGGCTGATAGGCTGCCAACAACATAAATTATCAAAATATAGAGAGTTCCTTTTTTATGTAACTCACCAGGGTTAAAAAAATCACGGAGATTTTTTTTAGTTACAGCCACTGAAAAAAACATAACAAAAAGCAAAACAGATATAAACAATAGCTGACCAATTTCTACCCCTATATTAAACCCAAGCAGTGCTATAGCGGTTTCTTGTTGTGGTAAACCAATGTCCATCAATACGGAAGAAAAACCAAACCCATGGAGCAAGCCGAAACTGCTTGAAACTAAAACTGGGTAACGATAGGTCAAGCTGTCATGTTGTTGTCTTGCAATTTCTGTTGCTAAAAATAATATACTCAGGGCAATGACTGCTTCTACCGGAGGTATTGGTAAATAAACCAATTCCAACGCTGCCAACGCCAGGGTCAGTGAGTGAGCCAGAGTAAAACCTGTAATGGCCAACAACAGCTGCTTCCAGCGACCAGCAGTCAGCAAGACAAGGCAGGTTACAAATAATAGGTGATCCAGTCCGGCCCAAATATGTTCAATGCCCAGAAGGGTGTATTCTTGCATCACTATATTTTTACTCAGATCTTCAGGAATTTGCCATCTATTCTCAGATGGCTTGAGTAACTGGGAGGACTGTTGCCCGTCAATGTCGGTGAACCGAAACAGGTTGTAAAACCCCGGGTTAATTGACAGGTAATTGATCTCGATAAGACCACCTTGCATAGAATGCTGACATTGCAAAATAAGGTGTTGAACATGGCTATCGCCAGCCATGACTTCTGATGAATGAAGATCCTTGCAGTGCGCTGGAAATTCAAGTTCTGGCCAGGCGGATAAACGCCCATTATTTGGCACTCTGAATAACACTTTATATTGATACGATGTTTCTTCTTCCACCTGCACCAGAACCGGTCTGGCATCATCAGCAAAGACCCTGAAATTGGTAATTAGCAGTGCCAGTATTAATATCAGCCTCACTATCTCGTCTCTGCAGAAGGTAAATCAATGACGATTTGATAGGTATCGATTAATGATTGAATGGCTTGGTTTTGCAGTTCCAGGGTTTGCTGACGCTTGAATTCTTCAGAAAGTTCGTCCATTACTTCAGCAATTGGCGGATAACGCCCTTCCGTTTTTTCAAGCATCAGTACAAGGTGATAACCATATGCAGACTGAATGGGGCCAAACCAGTCTTTATTATTGGTTTCGCCAGTGAACAGGTCTTGCGTAAAGGACATTCCAAAATGGCTCTGAATAAAACTGCGGGATCGCTTCACATAGTTCAGATGGTAGGGAAAGCGATCAGTGTACTTTGCAGCTTCGCTAAAAGCGGGCATTGATTTGTTGATGAATTCATCCAACTGAGATATGGCGAGGACTCGTGCTTGATCTAGGCCGTGCTTTTCCGTATCAAAAAACACATGGGTGAACGTTATTGCAGGTTCAATATAATATTCATCCTTTCGTTCTTGATAGAGTGCTTTCAATTGCGCTTGGCTTGCATTAACCAACTGGGAGGTCATGCTACGGGTAAGGTATTCTATTTTACCGACCATCCTGCGCCGGATTAGATTGTCATTTGACTCCATCCCCAGGTTTTTTGCTTCTCGGTAGAGCACTTCTTCTCGAATATAGTTGTCAATGAGTTGCTGTCTTTCCTGAGATGTTAATGAAGCCATCTGGTCAGTAAAATGCTCGCTATCGAATGCTTTTGCTTGAAATTGCATAAATTCCAGCAGAGCCCGTTCGTCCACCACGACTATTTGGTCATCGACCTGCCAATTATCGTCGGAAACTAAGTTGAACAAAATAAAAAATCCCAAACCTATTGCTAGAAAATGTATAAGGGGATCTCTGATGATTTTTCCTGAACGCATTAGCTTAATACCCTTAAATCATTGACACTCATAATGGCTCCGTTTTCCCAACTGTATCAACTTTAATTGCCTTAACTAAGTATCTTGTTTGCATCATATATTCACTTAGTACGGTAATAATTAACAGTGGGTTTGACCCTGTTTTTCAGTATGCAAACCTATCATTTTTCCGACTTAGAAAAAGATATCTTCAATAATATTTATGCCCGAATAGTATAAAGTTCACAATACGGGCAAATAGGTTAATACTGATAGGAAAATGTTAATCCATAGGTTCTTGGCGCACCTACTACACATCGGATTGCAGTTGTATTGTTTGTCGCATTTACAGCGCCTAAGCTCCCCCCTAAAGGTTGGTCAAACATAGTGCTACAGTAGCCCTTATCGGTCAAATTATCGACAAAAGCAGTTAATCTCCAGCCTGCACCAAAATCTTCAATACCTACGCGTAAACTTGCTAGCGAATAGCTAGGTTGAATAGTTTGTGGATTTTGATTAGTTGTCCCGCCAATATTCTGATTATCAACATAACTAATAGCCGGTCGCACAAACAAAGACAGGTTTGTACTTAAAGGAATGTTCCAGTCAGCTGTCAAGTTAGCCTGTAGTTTCGGTGACCAGTGATTAGCTGTTCCGGTTAAATCTTGAACCGCTCCACCAGGTAAGCCTGAACCATTCGGATAACTGAGGAACTCAGAATCTAAGGTACCTAATCCACCACTAAAGTTTACATTATCCGTAACTGTATATTTAAAATCGATCTCAACACCTTTTTGACGTAATTCACCCGCATTAGTCGTCACGAAGCTGAGGCCATCGAAAGAGCGTGATTGGAAGTCTTTAATATCAGTTTGATAAAGGGTCACATTTGCGGTTAACGCTTTATCAAAGAATGACGATTTGATACCTACTTCTAGATTTTCAGTCGTCTCATTGGCAAATGTTCTGCGGTCACCTAAAGCAACTAATGTTCCTTGTGAGTTGAATCCACCTGACTTAAAACCGGTGGATGCTGTAAAAAATCCCATCACATCATCATTAAATTGATAACGGACGTTAGCCAACCAAGTAACTTTGCTCTCATCAACTTTGAGGTCAGGCGTCGATTCTGGTGAGCGAAATATGGCAGCAAAAGGGTTATTAAGTTGTTGTTCAAAAGACCCCGTTTTTTCATCGTTGGTCCAACGTGCACCAAATGTCGTGTCTAGGCGGTCATTTATATGAAAAGTACCTTGGGCAAAGATAGCCAGACTTTCTAATTCCTGCCTAAATTCAGAAGTAACAAATTTATCCTGTGCAAATCCACCACACGCGTTTGCTTGACCTAAAGCCGTCGCCATAGCCGTTGCAGGGTCCATACCCGATGCTATCAACTGCCCCCTTACAATGCCAAAGATTGTGGGTGAACAATAATCAGAACCTGCATCAAAGAAAGTGTCAACGTCAAAATCTTCTTTGTAGTAGAACAGACCTGCTACGTAATCAAAATGGTCTCCTTCGGGAGATAAAATTTGAAATTCTTGGGAGAAGGTACCGTTGGAATAAAAGCTATTTCGTGGAACCAAATCAGCCGCTATACGGAGACTGCTTTCATCTTGGTAATCGTTTTCCCAATTTCTGATTGCGGTGATTGATTTAAGTTCATAATCTGCTATGTCGTACTTTAATTGAGCCGTTACACCCCATTGTTTGTCTGTCGCTTTGTCATCGTTAACCTGATTAACAACGTTATCATAAGGATCATCACCACTACCTGCTGGCACGCCATATAGAGCTTGCGTAGTACCTATAAAAAGGGGGCTATTCGTTTCTGGTAATAATTCGACTATCGCACCAGTGTGATTTACTTCTGCAAGGTCCACTGTCAATTTTGCTTCGAATGAGTCTGAAATATCAAACAATAATTTACCACGGAAAGTAAGATCTTCTGCGTCGCCAATCTCTTTGTTAGTCAATTCATTATAACCATACCCATCTCGGTCGGTATAGTTAACACTTGCCAAGCCATAAATAGAGTCTGACAACCCACCGGATATTGTCGTGCCAATGTTTAAATCATTATAATTTCCATAACTAACATGTGTATTCGCTCTAAAGTCGTCAGTGGGATCATTGGTTGTTATGTTTAAGGCTCCCATTGGGGTGTTACGTCCGAACAACGTTCCTTGTGGTCCTCGTAAAACCTCTACAGCACTGATATCGAGTAAATTACCAATAACAGAGCCGGGTCTTGGGTAATAAACACCATCAATAAATACCCCAACACTTCCTTCAACGGCAGTATTACCGACCGAACCAACACCGCGAATGATTAAACGAGTGTTAGTCACCTGACTACTGTTACTCATATTAAAGTTAGGGACATGAGTCGATAGGTCTTTTAAATTATTAATACCCGAGCGCGCCATATAATCACCATCGACGACGGTTAAGGATATTGGTACCGACTGTACATTCTCTGCTCGGCGAGTGGCGCTAACGATGACTATTTTTTCGAATTCTGGATCAGCTGATGGATCATCAGAATCTTCTTCAGCAATGGCGGTTATGCTCGTCATAGCCAAGGCTACAGCATAAGGTATTATTTTTAGTTTAAAATTCATATAAATCTCTATTAAGGGTTTATCAAGTTTTTATTATTGTGAATAGATACTGTCATTTACATTCAATTAGGGTCAATCGGGCTTATACCAGACAGGAGAACCCCAAGCTCTTTCCTGAATAAATTCTGCTACTGGGATCGCTGGTTTAACCTTTCGCTTTGTTGCAAGTAAATCGTAGGTACTCCAACGACAACTTGGATTTTCAAGTGCTCGAGTATAATAAAAAGCAGATTCTTCAGGATTAAAATTGGGATCTTGCCAAACAACGGAAAGTTGAGTCGAACCTTTATCCTGAGAAATTTCGCAATTATTGCTGTCCACCTTGGCACCGTTGTCCGGGCAGCGGTGAGTATCAGGTTCAGGACTCAATCCGTCGGAGCATGCAACATCAAAGGTCTGTTCGTGAACAGTGCCCTTATCATCCAACCAGCCTTTGATAACTTGTAATCGCTGTAACGGAGCTGTTTGAGGATCACGCGCAGCCCATACCAATAGTGACAAGGACCGTTTTTTCTCAGTCTTGAGTAATGTTCCTCCCATTGGGACGCCAAGGGTATAAAGTGAACTCCAGTCATTGTCGGTGGCCAATGATTTATCCAGATCCCAGCCGGCAAACATTCTAATGCGTATGCGGTTGCCTGAGGTACCAAACGTCTCACGGCGCTTCAATGCAGAATAGATATCATTCCGAGTATTATTACTAGCCCAGACTCCGGCCAGGCCTCCAGGATTATAGGTTACCGAACCACGTCCTTTTTTAACTTGAAGACCGCCAGTTAATCGCTTAACTGCGGTTGATTCGGGTTTGCCTTGATGACCCGGATAACCTTTTTCCATGGTTCCCCCCGGATTACCATTATGAGTATCCGTGCTGGCAATAATGCCATAGGCAAAGGGATTGAAACCGAGCTTTTGTTCTAACTTGAGACCTGTTTTCAAACCGTTTCTTAGCATTGAACTTTGTTGTACGCACCCGACTGCCTGACCTTCTTTACAGGGATCATATATTAGCTCAAAGTTACAGAATTCATCCTGAGTACCAATACCCAAATAACATTCTGAATTACCTTTCCCTTGATGTATTTCGGCCAGCCGATCAAACTTTGCACGGCGAGAATAATCGAGATTTGACCATTGACTGCCATCCGTATTACTCAAGGCAAAATGTTTTCCCCAGGAAATATTAGAGTTATGCGGAATAGTGATAGCGTCACAATCACCTATGCAATTTTCTTCTAGCCATGCCCAGAGTTCTCGTGCAGAAGGTAAATCAAAAACGCTCATTGCTTCTTCGGTGACGGAACTATTGGCAAATATAATATTGCGGTGTACGGAGCCACCGCCGCCCTTATAGTTGGGAGTAAACTCAAAACCGTGCAAAGTAGTAAATTTTCCCGGCTGGTTGTATTTTTCAGTCAGCCTCTGCATTTCTTTCCAGGGATTTATAGCACTTTCGCGACAACTCTGTTTGTTTTCACAGACATCTGCGAGATGTTGTGGTGGATCCAGTGCCAGAGTCTTAAATGCCCTATAGAACATTTTCAGTTCACGCTCTCTCACACTCTTGCAGGTTGCACTGTCAAACCTTGGATTATCGGCATCGAGCAAACAGCGCTCTGCATAAGCAAAGGACTCGGCATGATCAGTAATAGCGACAAAGTCCAGTGGTATTTTTAACTGGTGTATATTATTTGAGTCACCCGCAATAGCGACAGGTTTACCCATTGCATAAAGTAATGCTTCCCGAGGGCCATTGGTATTTGAAAAAATATAACTGTCCAATGACCAACTAGTATGAACATGCAAATCACCAAAAAATGCGTTGCGGTCATTATTGACTTTTGCCGTTTGTTTGGCTTGTGCTGAGACATCTGCTTTAGCTGTCGATATTCCGACTGCTAGCAATAATAAAAATAGCCATTTCATCATTTTGACATCTCCATAGATAAATCCCTAAATTGTTTACTGCTCTGGCGAATAGCTATTTTTTTCCATTGCAATCGTGGACTTAAAAAGAACATCATGGCGTGTACCAGATAGGAGAGCTATAAGCCCTTTCCTGGTGTGTTTTTGGTGATTCAGTAGGCACTTCGACTCCAAAACGTACTGAGTCATAGGTGACCCACCTTGGGGTAGGTATTTCCAACACTCTCACATAATAAAAAGCTCGTAGCGTTGCATTAAAGTCTGGATCGAACCAGACAGTGCTTAGCTCCACAGAGCCAATTTTATTGGTGTATGACGCATTATCCAAGTCAACTGTATTACCAACCGGCATTAGCTTGCCGTTTTTAGCGATACTGCGTTGCTCACTGTTGCTCCAGGCAACGTCATAGACTTTTTCATGGGTAGAGCCAGCCTTGTCCACCCAACCTTTTACAACCTGTATCCGATCAAGATTCGCGCCCATAGGGTCCCTAGTGGCGGCGATCAGAAAACTAATTGTGGTATTTTCAGGCGCTCTCGCCAAATCCCCGCCCATTGGTACACCTTTCTTATATCCGACATGGGCGAGATTAATTTTTACTGCATCTGCACTTGTAAACGCCCAACCGCCGAAAAATCGCAGGCTGATACGACTGCCTGTAGTGGCATATACTTCTTTTCGATTCATGGCATCCCAAATGCCCTCGCGGGTGTTTTCTGTTGACCAAACAGCTGTATAGCCTGAAGCAGCCTGCTCCCAGGAATACACCACCTTGTCTCCGGCTTTACCAACAAGACCCTTTACCCGGTTTGGTCCTGGTTCCATGCCTGCACTGTGTTTGCCGTAGAAATTATCCTCAGCTGTTGTTGAAAGGGCCGTGTGGGAGTCGGTCGAGCCAATCATACCGAACTTGTATGGGTTAGTACCTAGCGTGGAACCGAGGGAAATACCTATTTTGAGTGCCGATCGGGCATACTCAGCGGGTAACATTTCCGGTGTTTTGTCTATGCCGGCAAAGTTGCCTCTGTCCCAGGTTTCATAATCGGCAAATTCGTCATTGGGTGAGAGCAGTGGATGGGCTTCTCCATCTCCTTTGATTTGCGTGACCTCATAAAGGGGTTCCATACGAGCGCGTCTAGCCGCTGATCGTTCATCGAGAGGTTTACCATCAAAGGATTTTCCATTAAACATTAGACCATTAGAAAGATTACCGTTGTGAGGAATAGCCAGAACCTGACCCTGTTGTTGTTGTTGATAATCATCCATGTAGTCCCATAAAGCTTCTGGATCATCGTTGATATTACTGGAGAATGGCATTACTTCAGAAACTTTTTCAGCCGCATCTCTGAATATAACCACTCGGTGTAAATTGCTACCACCTGGCCAAGAAGACCATTCAAAACCATGCAAAGCAGTAAATATACCGGGTTTATTGTTTTCTTCAGCAGCCTTGATAAGACGATGCCATGCGGGTTGCCGGATTTCGGTCAAATCGAGTTCATCTGGCCATCCATTCACCAAGCCATCAGCTGATATCGCCAGTTGGGAGCGAATATCGCCTTTTTTCTGTAAGGCGCGCCACTTTTTCAGTTGTTCGTTCTTCATCAAAAGGGGAACTTCCTTTGCAAGCATTTGCATTGAGCCCAGCCCCTCGGCATGATCCGCAATAACCAGAAAATCCAGTGGTCTTCTCAGACGAGCTTTCTGCCCGTGAGTAGCCATTACAGTGCCACCTCTAGCGAAACGGAATGCATCCTCTGGACCGAGCCGCACGCCTAAGTTATTAGCATCCTGTGATAACGTTGTGTGAAGATGAGTATCCCCCCAAAACACCTGCTGAGGATAATCAAGCTCTATTGTTGGTGAGTAGACCACGGCCTTAATTTTTGAAGTATTATGTTCGACATGCTTTTCAGCCCAGGCAAGACTATTGTGACCAAGGCATGCGTAAAACATCATGCAAAAGCCCAACCTTCCAAATATATTCATTCTCATATCCACTCTCCTCAAGATTTCATTGTGAAATTATCGTCGTACATGCAACTGAGAAACATCGATTCATGACGGATATCCGGTAATTTTCTGTATCTTTTGATAGCCCGTTTGTAAGCTCCCGTACATACCGCTGTATACTTCTTTGTAAAGACGGTCATATACTTGTTGGTGTTCAGGATTTGGTTTGAATACATCACCAGAGTGCACCATTTGGCTGGCCGCCATTTTAAAGTCAGGGTAAACATTGGTGGCCACTGCACAGGCTATAGCGGCACCAAGCCCCGATGTTTCAAAAGTATGGGGGCGCTGTACATTCATCCCAAAGATATTGGCACTGATTTGCATTACTTCATTACTCTGTGAGCCGCCACCGGATATATTTAAAACATCAATAAGTTTTCCGGAACGTTTTTCCAGCAATTCTTTACCTTCCCTTAACGCAAAGGTGAGCCCCTCAATAATTGAACGATAAATATGGGCTCTTGTATGCATTTCGCCAAAACCAATCATTGCCCCCCGTGCAGAAGGATCTTTTGCAGATGTACCTGCTCCCCAATAGGGTTGTAATACCAGTCCCAAAGAACCGGGGGGAGTAGTCCGTAGTAAATCATCCAGCAGAGTTTCAGGTGTGGTGTTTTTTTCTTTAGCCAGCAACCGTTCCTGCAGGCCAAATTCTTCCTTGTACCAGGTCACCATCCAATATCCTCGATTGACCATCACTTCAGTATTGTAGGTCTGAGGAATGATGCCTGGATACGCTGGATGATTCGGTACAGGCTCCAAATATTTGTCACCAGCGATATTCAATGTCGCGGTAGTGCCATAACTTAAACTTCCGATACCGGTTTCTATACAACCTGAACCGAGGACTTCACAAGCTTTATCTGAACCAGATGCGATGACAGGTACGCCCGCCGGTATGCCAGTATCTATTGATGCCTCAGTTGTGATATAACCTAAAACTTCTCCAGCTTTCACTAACTCAGGTAGCATGTCAGGTCTCAGTGCTGGGATAGCGCGCCATTTCCAGTCGTTCGTCTTTGCCCAGCCTAGCTTTTTGAAATCAAAAGGCAGGTAACCTACTTGGCTTGCCACTGCGTCTTTGTATTGACCTGTTAAGCGAAAATTATGGTAACCCGAGAGCATTAAATATTTGTGTACCTGTTGCCATACCTCTGGTTTGTTCTGAGCAAGCCAATTGACTTCAGACTGTGCATGGAAATCGTCTACGGAAGGTTTCACTCTCAGTAAACGCATCATCATATTTTCAACAAAACCTAATGCGGGTTTGGTATCTACTTTTCTCCGATCAAGCCAGGTGATTGCCGGGTATAGAGCCTCTCCGTTCACATCTAGGGCTATAGCGGTGGTGCGTTGGGTCGTCACTGACACAGCAGCGATGGATTCTTTGGGAGCATTTAGTTGCTGCAATACTTGCTGGCAAGCCTTACAAAGCGAGTCCCAATAATACTGCGGATCTTGTTCGGCCCAACCCGCTTGAGGCTCCACGTAAGGCTCAATATTTATCTTGCTTTTTGCCAGCAACTGACCTTGACGGTCAAACACCAAAGCTCTGACACTTTGAGTTCCGTTATCAATGGTCAAAAAATATTTCGATTCACAGTGGTTCATTTCTTTTCATCCGGCAAACTATAGTGAGAACGCCAGATTTCCTGATAGCGCTGCAACTCAATACGCCAGTTTTCATCGCTGTAACCTAACTCTTGTGTAAACATATCCTGCAAGTGGGCAAACAGGACTTCTCCTCCTCTGGGTAATAACAATCCTAGACGGGTACGTCGCAGTAATAGATCATCTAGGTGGTTTACCATTTCGTGTCGCAAGGCCCATCGACACTCAGCAAAACAATATTGAGTCCCATCAATTAAAGTCAGCTCATCCGTTATAGCTGTTGCAAGTAGTTCGCTGGCTTTTTCACCATAGCGACCAATTAACCTTCTTGCCCTATCGGGGTTTTCTGGAAGTAATTCCTCAGCTTGAATAGATACTTTGGCAAAAACTCTATCATCATCATTAACAGTAGTCGGATGTCCCAATTGTTCGCAAGCAGCCTTAAGCGCGTCCAGAGCGATGCTACGAAAGGTGGTTAGCTTACCTCCGCTGACGGTAATCAGTCCTTTATCCATCCAGACGGCATGGTCGCGACGTTCCTTAGAGGGATCTTTAGATTTATCACTTCCAATAACCGGCCTGACTCCTGCCCAAGTGGAAATAATGTCATCTCGCGACAAAGCTAAATCAGGAAACTCAAAATTGACAGCTTGTAATAAATAATCAACTTCTGAGTTTGTAATTGATGGCTCAATATCTAAGTCACCAGAATGATCGAGGTCGGTAGTTCCCACTAACACAACATCTTCCCAATAATAAACAAACACACCACGATTATCCGCTGGGTGAAAAATGACAAGTGTGTCGAATATAGGTAATCGAGAAGTGGCAACCACTAGATGACTGCCGCGCAACGGTCGGACACGTTGTTCTGCATTTACCTGACTACGCAGTTTATCTGCCCAAACCCCGGTACTGTTAACCACAACCTTTGCTCGCAAATCAAAGACGTCGCCATTCACGCTATTTTCCACAGTAACGCCACTGACCTTGTCTTGGTGGATAATCAGGTTTTTGGCTTTTACGTAATTCAACATCTGACCACCGTGGCTACTTGCCTCCTGCAGCAAGCGCAATACCAGACGGGCATCATCTGTGCTGGCATCAGTGTAATACCAGCCACCCTTGAGTCCTTTTGTCCTGATCCCTCTAAATCGCTCTTGTATTTTGTCACTGGCGTAATAGCAGGCATCTCTAACACCAGCCATGTAATCATATATTTTAAGAATAATAGACATAGACCACCTTCCTGGAAAACGGCCTTTACGAATAATAAAATAAAATCCGGCGCGCTTAACCAAATCTGGCGCTTCAGATAACAGGCGTTCACGCTCAGTCAGTGAGTCCTTTGTTAACGCAAAGTGTCCAGAGGCCAGATAACGCAGACCACCATGAACCATCTTCGAAGAACGACTTGAAGTACCCCAAGCAAAGTCTTTCTGCTCAATAAGTAGGCTACGATAACCACAGCGAACCGCTTCCCTAAGAACAGCTGCGCCAGTAATGCCTCCGCCAATAATGATGAGATCCCACTCAGGTGCATCAGCTTGACTGATTTTATTAACCAACGTTTTACGATCAGAAAAAATACTATTTATCGAGCTCACTTATACCCCCAAACCATGTTCACTATTCTGCATCCGGCAATAGTTTTCCTGGGTTCATTAGACCAGGGGGATCAAACATTTCTGATAAATTACGAATTGCAGCGATACCCAGTGGACCTTTTTCAGCCATCAGATAGGCTTTATGGTCGACCCCAACGCCGTGCTGATGGCTAATCGTTCCACCGCTATCGACAATAGCTTGAGCACCGGCTGCTTTGAGTTTTTGCCAGCGCTTGAAAGTTGCTGCATGATTGCTACCACAGCGAAACAAATAAGTCGTGTACGCACTAGAACCCTGTCCGTAAACATGGGATAGGTGGGTATATGCAAACACTTTTTCATTCTCGTCCTGCAAGGCATTACGGATCGCTGTTTCAATATTTTCTACGGCTTGTGGAACTCGAATCCAGTCCAGCGCGGTTTCCATTGTGTCTACAGCATATCCTGCATCTCCCAGTGGTTCGCGCAAATACGGCGCTCTGAATCTGCCATGAGCCCATTGTTTTCCAAGTGCGTCATCACCGGCAAAACCACCTTGCTGGTCACAGTATTTGGCAGTTAATTGAGACGCAAACTGACATTGTTCATTGGAACCGGTTAATCCGTAAGTCAGCATTGTTTTGCCTTCCCCGATGCCGTTTTCAACTAATGCCTGTTCCAATGATTCAACGGGATAACCGCCCATTTTTATTAGGCTGCCTGTTTCTAATGCATTACTTAGTCGCACCATTGATAATTGTATATCCGCTTGGGCAATATTGCGGACTGCCGCCAGACCCTTTTCCCAGGAAGGGAAAAATATGACATGAAATGAGTCATGTTCTGGTAAAGGTCTCACCCTGACAGTAGCCTCGGTAATAATCCCCATCCGACCTTCAGAACCCATAATTATTTCACGAATATCAGGTCCTGCAGACGAGGCAGGGAAGGTGGGAATGTCCATGCAACCCTTGAGTGTTTCGATCTTTCCCCCAGCAAAAAGTTGTTCTATACGACCATAATGCAGAGATTGCTGACCACTGGAACGAGAGGCAATCCAGCCTCCCAATGTAGAAAGCTCCCATGATTGAGGATAGTGACCGAGCGTATATCCTTTTTCTTGTAGTTGTTGTTCAAGTTCCGGTCCACAAACGCCTGCACCAAATGTAGCGAGCCGGCTTTCTATATCGAGATTTAGTAATTGCTTCATTTGCCCCATGTCAATGGTGAGTACTGGTTTTTCACTCTGTTGAGGATTAATGTGTCCTGCAACCGAAGTGCCACCACCATAAGGTATAACCGCAGCATTATTGTCTCGGGCATATTGCAATAGCTGCTGCACTTCTTCAGACGTTTCAGGAAACGCCACGCCATCAGGAAATGAGTCAACTTTGTTGCAGCGCATAGCTAGCCAATCGGGAAAACTATGTCCGCGGGCGTGGCGCAAACGAATCTCGGCGTCCACTGTTACCAAAGGGTTGGCGGGTAAACGTGATTTAGGTACGTTGGCCATTACTTGGTCAATGGTGGCTGGAGGTAATCCAATCGAAGAACCTAGTATTGATTCAAGCATTTGCTTCATAGAATCGTTTAACTGAGTCGTGTATTGACTATTTTGGGCGCCCCAATTATTCCAGTTTCGCATTTTCATGTACCTTATTGCCAAAATTGATAAAGTTATATATATTCTCGGGTGTTAATTGTTTGTAAACCACTTGTATCACCGATGTTTAATCTTAAAACATAATCTGTATCAAAATCAGTGTCGTGACACGACAATATATTCACCGTTTACGCCAACAATTCTGGGAGCTTGATTAGCTTGAATATAGTGAGTTCAAAAAATGATAGGTTCGGACTCGCTTCTGTCCCCGCACTCAAGCCTTACTTGAAAGCCGCTGAGGACTGCGGCATTGATTGTTATAGTTTGTTAAAACTTGCTGGCATTGATGCAGAAATACTCCAAGACAATAACAAACATTTTTCTAATACCGCGATGGAAAGGTTAATCAGATTGCTGATCATTGAAAGTGGCGACCCTTGTTTTGGGCTGCATGCAGCAAAATATGTTGAACCTTCCTCATATAGCGTTTTGGGTTATATTGCTATGAACTGCTCAACGCTTCGCAAGATCCAGGCAAAAATCCCTATTTTTGAAAAAATTGTAGGGGATATGGGACAAACCTCCATCACTGATGATAATGGTTATATTTATCAAAGTTGGCGCTGTACTTTTTCCGACCCTCAGGCAAAACGACACGAGGTGGAACATGTTTTGGGTTCGTGGCATACCTATGGTCGCCATTATCTGGGAATAAACTGTAGTCACAGTATCTGGTTTGCACACCCCCCCCCACAAGACGAATGCTTGTTAAACGAGTATAAAGAAATTTTTGGTTGTGAAGTCTGTTTCAATAAACCCTTGAGTTGTATTGTATTTAAAGAGGAGGTTCTGGATGAAATATTACCTCAGGCCAATGAACAATTGCTTCAGACTTTACTGGGGCACGCTACCCAGGCAATGGCAATTATTGACAAGTATCAGCCAGTATCTGTTCAGGTTAAAAACATATTAATTCTGATTTTGAAACAACGAACGCCTAGTAGTGAAACCATTGCTCGTCAACTGGGTATGAGCAACCGTACCTTGCAAAGGAAACTAAAAGAGGAAGGATTAAGTTACAAAGAAGTCTTAAATGAGTTACGACTGGAATTGGCTCTACATTATCTCGAACATACAGAGCTGACTGTGGAAACGATTGCAGATGAACTGGGCTATATGGAAATACGTTCATTTCACCGAGGCTTCAAGCTATGGACCGGGAGAACTCCCGGTTCTTATCGCTGACCTAAAGTGTTACAAATGGCCGTGTTTTTCAGCCCATTCACGGCTACGTTTCATGCCCTCTGTTAAGGTGACTTCAGGCTTCCAGCCCAGTAGTCGTTCTGCTTTATCTATAGAAAACCAGCTCTGTGTATTTAGCTGATAAATACTCGCTGGCGAAGCCTCATTTGCCTTACCAAATAATTTACTGACACCAGTAACGATATAAGAAAGAACTAAAGCAACCGATGTTGGAACCGTCATCGGACCTTTATTACCCAGCCAACTACAGTGATGTTTAAAAAACTCTTTTGTCGTGACATAACCTTTGCAAGATAAGATCAATATTTGACCGGCGACTTTATCACTGGATGCCGCCAAAGCAATCCCCCTTATAAGATCATCGATATAAAGCGGTCGGAAGTAACCTTTTCCCATTGCGGGTAACATAAACTGATTTTTCTTGAGCATCTCCAAAGGTAATATAATCCAAGGCCGACTGCCAGGACCATAAACATCCCCAGGGCGAATAATGACCACCTCAATATTGCCCTGAGTTTGTGCTGCCAGTACGGTATGCTCAGAAGCTAGTTTTGTTAAAACATAGCTTCCCCCATCGGCATGAACTGGATAGTCCTCATTTAACTCTCCTTTGGCTTTGTTTCCAAAAGCAACGATTGATGATATTTGCACAAATCGCTTTACCTGATGCTTCTGTGCAGCATTTATCAGTTTAGATGTGGCCAGTACATTAACCCTCCACATATCCACATCGCTCATGGCGTTAGAGACCAAGGCTGCCGTATGGATAACGACACTGCAGTTTTCTAATAATTCAGCAAATGTTTCAGGGTTGGCAATATCCGCCTGATGAACATCGTCACCGTTACCCTGCAAATCCACTCCGACGACTGAAACTCCATTTTTTTTGTAATAATCCATCAACGCTTTGCCAATAAAACCATTAGCTCCGGTTATCAGAATGCTTATTTTCGATTGTTTCATAATATACCTTCTATCATACTGACTTTAGCCTGTTACATACCCGACATTGATTACGTTTGAATAATTTGAGTTTGTTCTGGACAACTCCTATTAGGTCATATTTTTTCTATACATTTTCCCCATCAATCGGGTAACTATCATTTTTGAAAATAATTGGGAAACATAAGCCGTCATCTGATTAGACAAGCCAGGGATAATTGTTGTTTTACCAGCCAAACATCCATTTATCCCTTTTTCCGCTACTGATTGTGGTGATGATATGACAGCCTTGGGAATTTTGAGCAGGCCTCCCTGGTCAGGATTGGACAACATTTTCGTGGCGGTATAGCCTGGACACAAAGCCGTAACCACAACTCCCGTGCCTGCCACCATCATTTCATCGGCAAGCGCCTGACTGAAAGAGAGGACATAAGCTTTGCTGGCTGCATAGACGTTCTGATTAGGGATAGCTGTCCATGCAGCCAAAGAAGCAAGATTGAGAATATGCCCGCCACCTCTGGAAGCCATATCAGTAGCGAATAAATGGGTTAATGAAGTGAGGGCTAGTACGTTCACCATTAACATATTTTCTTGAGTGCTCAGATCCAGGTCAGTAAATGAACCATTGGCCAATAGACCCGCATTATTCACCAGAAAATTGACGTTCAGTTGTTTAATCTTTACCATCTGAAAAAGTTTCTGAGCAGCTTGTGGCTCTGATAAATCAGCAGTCATCACAACGCAGTCTACTTTGTACTGTTCACTGAGGTCACGGGCAACGTCCTGCAACTTTTGCTCACGGCGGGCAACCAGAATAAGATCGTGTCCCCGTCCCGCCAGAATTTTGCAAAACTCAAGACCAATTCCGTCTGATGCCCCTGTTACCAATGCCATTTTTTTATTCATTATATTCTGCCATTTTTTAACGATCCCAATTGTTGAAAGTATCTCCAACTGTAAAGTAGTCGACGACAAACGTTTTATAATACAAAGCGGTCTCAGTCGCAGTGTCCTGATACGACAAAATACTCACCATGTGCGTCAACAACAAAGATCCACCTGAAAGATTTATGGTTGAATGCTAAATATTCAGAGGTGTAATTCGATGACTCAGCAACGTGGGATCACGTTTTCAAGGCTAGTAACTAAAGTAGAATTTTCATTATTTTGCCATGTTCTTTCTATCATCATCTGTTGCAGGCTAATTTCATATTGATCAAGACTCACCCTCGACCAATACACTTACGCAACTATATTTTTAATTTACATAGACACATATGGACGTTCTCTGTGTAAATAGTCTGGTTGGAAATTCTATTTTGGCTAATTAACGCCGTATTATGGATGGATGGATGAATGAATGGAGGGAGGGAGCGTTCATCTCATCACCCATAATAACGAGCAGCCAAAAAAATAGTTTTGCGATTTATTATGATGGGTGTTTTATAATTTTCAGTTATCAATAGCCAGTATGCTGGACAAGAGTAACAACTTATCCTCTACCCACCCCTGACGATGCTCATAACTTTGGCCTGAATAATTATCCACAGGGCGGCGGCGGCCCTACACAAAAAATAGCGTCTCACACAGCGTATCACGCAATGATAATGAGGCGTATCAATCAAACTCACTTGGCTTTTTCAAGACCGAGACATAACTCTGCACATGACTAAAAAATAAACGATAGCATTATGCTTAGTTCAACTTTAGTTAATCTTGCCCTACAGAAATTCAAATCATTACAATTTTTCAGGTACATTCGCACTCTTATGCCGCACTCTTACAACAAATATTTCAGTCTTATTTCTATACAGACAATAACGAAGGCGCAGGGAAACGTCTGCAATACAATTTTCCACTTAACAGTAGTGAACGTACCAACAAGCTTTTACTTAACGATCATTCTGCGGGCTTTTAAAGTATAAAATTTATATTGTTTCTGGAAGGTGTGTCAGATGATGAAATCCTTAGTCGTAATACTTGTGTGCATAAGTATTATATTAAGCTCAACTGCTCGTGCTGACTATGCGCTTGGGTGTAACGATCCTGAATATCATCAATATATAAAAGATCGATTCGCTCATTTCGAGACAAAAAATCGACGTTCACTTACCTATACTTTGCGCGACTATGAACGAAGCTTAGCGGCAAGCAAACATCCATTTCAAGTGATAGGCGATTTAAGCCGGCACCTTAAATACAGCGCGCAATTCGAACCTATCAATGAGGTCAATGCCAAAATTGATCGTATCTTTGAACATGCAAATGAGCTAAGTGTAAAACAGCAAATAGCCGGTGATGTGTTTGACGGTTTTAGCAGCGAAAAACACTCTGTAGGTATTGCACGAGCATGGATCGCATACAGACAAAACAATCAAGAATTAGCCTTTGAAGAGCTATTGAAGTCTATCGATATAAGCGGCTCAGCGGTCCTAAGTTCTTTTGGTCCTGACCTCGAATTAATTCGCCACATTTATCGTGATGGGCATCAAGCACCTGTTGTTGCCTACATCAACAAAACTCAAGAATTCTGGATCGGCAGACGCCCCGACGGCCTACGCTATGTTTGGCTTGAAATGATAAAAGCAGAGTGTAAAGTGCAGTTTGATTTTGTCGACACAATAAAAGCATTAGAGCTTGGTCTTAGCGTCATTAATGTAAACAAAGACTATGGACTTAGTCGCTAGTACAATTATGTCATTCACGACTACGCGTAGTTAACTTTGAGTGATCGGTTTAGGTTCTGAGCAGCCTGTCACAGCTAAAGAAGACACCCATTTTTAAAAATACTGACCTCATTATTCTTTTTGCTAACAGCAGCAATAGTGGAATTTATTATTGGCAACAATTTACATCATGATTTTATATCTAGATAATACCGAATTCATTCCCTTGTAGACTTACCTGAATTAGAGAATAGCTTAGTGATAACGACCATCAAACCTTTTGTACTGCTGCTAACAAGCGGTTTTTTGTTAATGTTAGGGTACGGCTTAAGTAATATTTTATTACCTGTGCGTATGCAAGGTGATGGCGTTGACCTGAGTAGCATAGGTATCGTTCTATCTATGTTGTCGGTAGGGTTTATGTTCGGTGCAATCTACAGCCGTAGGTTATTGCAACGAGTGGGTCACATTAGAGTATTTGCGATGTGTGGTAGTTTGACATCTGTCGCTATTCTGTTGTCTGGAATCTATCCCGAGCCTTTAATTCTAGGTTGTATGAGAGTGATTACTGGATTTTGTATGGCTTGTGCGAACGCAACACTTGATAGTTGGCTAAGTTATAGTGCGACTGAAAAAAATAGAGGAAGAATACTTTCTCTTAACCAAATGGTATTGATGAGTGCACTTTTTTCTGGACAGTTTTTATTAGGTGTTGCTCCCGTTACTGATATGACTTTATTTGTTATTTCAGGCATTTTATTCAGCCTTTCTATTACGCCTATTGTGATCAGTAAGCAACAGGGGCCACAAATTGAAGACAGTCAAGCCATGTCTTTAATGACTGTTTTAAAGTTATCTCCTCTAGGTGTTGTCAGTTGTTTTTATTGTGGCCTTCTCTATGCTGCCCTGTTAAATATGCTGCCAATTTTCGCTAGTGATAATGGTATAGAAGACCTGGATTTATCACTATTTATGGGCACCGCCATTTCTGGCGCGATTATATTGCAGTTTCCCGTCGCCTATCTCTCCGATCATTTCGATCGCCGAAAAATCATGTTGGCAATGGTATTAACCATTATGTGCGTTTCTTTATTGATCCCCATGCTTATCACCCTAGGCATGTTTTATGTAAGTTTAGTATGCATTGCCGTTTTAACTGGAATGGCTGCTTGTCTCTATCCGATGAGTATGTCTGAAACCTTTGATAAAGTATTAAAAGAACAGATTTTAACGGCAATGTCTGCGTTATTAGTTATCTATGCATTAGGGAGTATTTTGGGGCCATACCTTGCTTCTGTTGTAATGAGTTTATACGGTAGCAGCGCTTTATTTTCACTTATGGCTATCGCTGCTAGTACCTTGTTAATTTTTATTATTATGCGCATGCAGCAACGCTTATCTTTACCCAATGATGAGCAGGATAATTTTATTATGCAAACCCCTTCAGGTGTTGTTTCTGAGTTAGATCCGCGCACCCAGTATGCTGAACCGGCATTTGAACAAAGTGCTGAAGTAGAAGTCGCAGTGAGCCTAGCAATAAAAAACCCTTCGGCCGCAGTTAACATGGCAAAAGCGTTAGCACTTAGAGACCCTAATAATGCGTCAAATTTAGCAGCCGCACTGAGCACTATTGAGCAAATAAACATAGGCAAACTGTATGCGGCTATTACAACGGCGGCTCCCGAAATGACTATTCATATCGCAGAAGCGTTAACCAATGCTTCTCCAGAACAAGCAGAAGAGTTGGTTGATTGGATAACCACGAGTTACCCCGAGCAATTTACCAATATTATTGTCGCAATTGCCAACTCTATGCCAGATAACGGGATCAGAGTGATGGAGTTAGCTGCAGAGAATATGTCTGCAGAGGATCCAAAAGGGTTGTTAGACATGACGCAACAATATATGACCGAATTGTCAGTTTCCTTAGATGAAATGCGCCCAGTGGATCGCAGTGCAGCAGGATCAGAGCAAATAGCATCAGAGCTATATAGCCGTTTAAGTGATGTATCACCTGAATACTCAGCTGAACTAGCGTTAACAGTATCCGAAGCCTTACCAGAGTCCTCCAATGTTATTGCAGAAGCTTACCTGCATAACTTGATAGAAAGTGAAAACAAACAAAACAATTCAATTGACGCAATAGAAAATATTGAGAATGCGGTTAACGACTACCTCACTCATATCGTTGAAAACATACCTGAATATGCCGTAGATATTGCCGGTACAATCGTTGATTCTGTGCCTGATGTTGCGTCAGAAATGGTAACGCTATTACAGGATTCAGAAGCGGTTGAATGCCAAGAGTTAAGTGCTTCTATTGATGACAAACCAGAGCCTGATGTTTTACAAGAGCAGTTGTTAGATGTGGTAAAAATACAAACCGATAGTTTAAATAATGAATAAAGTCGTTAGGTGGCTCTTCACTTAACGCTGGCCTATTTTGCAGAAGTAGCTATTTTCGACAAATCAACGTTTAAACATTGTCGTAATTATTTTCCAGATGTGTGATGAACATTTTAACCATTTTTAACTAGACCCCCATAATAATTCATTCAAAAATATTGCGTCATCTGACCATATTTATAATGGGAGTCTTGCTAAATACTGAATTACATAACAATGTAGTTCAACAGCTACAGACTGCATTCTTATCTGGATTATCAAAGTCCAAATAATTTGAACGAATTAATGAAAATTTAGAAATGGTTGCTTATCTGGAGTTGACCACATCAGAATACACTGTATTTTACTAAGACAACCTTGCTGCAATAGCTTATAAGGGCTGTAACAACGAAATAGCATCATTGAATGATAAATTCCACATGGGCACCATGAGTATTTTTATCCATCAAATCAATAGCTTGTGAGTATAATTCAACTTTAACCCCATTAACTCTTTTTATATAGCAGTTATTTATGCGGCAATTGTTGCGTAACCACGGACAACATCCAGTGTTAGCAAACCCTTGTCTATTTGAATCTAGGAACCTTTATGGCACAGCAACGACCTTTGTTTAAGCACATTCGAAATCATGACACGCTATTTACCGAATTGGCGATGGTAAGAAATTCTTATGCCCAGAGTTTGGGGCTAACTAACTACGTTTATCATAAAACGCCCAAATTTATTCTGGCCGATGGCAGCCGATTAACTATTGAGCCCGAGCGCAGTTTGGTGGTGCCTGATTATAAAATGCTAAAGGGCGTAAAAGGCATATTAGAACGAGAAATCCCGGGCTTTTATATTGTGAATAACAGTGACATAGGTTTTCGTTATCCTACCGCTGCGATAGCAGGTTTAGATGCGCCGTTTATTAAACGCTTTCGTTCTGAATACTTCCACAAAGGCAACGAAGAGCGTGAGATCTGTCGCCCCTTGAATCTTTCTTACGGCATCAAAAGCAGAGGCAAGGGAGACAACCGACAAGAATACGAAGTATGGGTGCCAGACGAACATTTACATGTGGACCCTTCGCCCCTCTTTATCGAAAAATACGGAGACGATTTACCCGATGAAGTCCTGCGTTTTGCCGCACAAATACCCATTGTTCATGGTTGGATGGGGGTAAAACGTGGCGCATTTGAAGGCATATATCTCAACAAAAAGGGCATAGGCGATATTGCCATTGTTGTTGGGCTGTCGGTAGACGCCTACAACATAGGAGCACAACCTGACTTATCCTTTTCCTCACATATTGGCAGTTCTATTGCCCTTGGCAATGCAGAATTAGAATGGGAAGTGATGGGCTATTATGCCCCTGAAGGCGTTCATTGCAGTCATGATCAAATTTGGTCGGCCATTGACCACACTATCGAAGCCATCAGCCAACCTGTTAGTAGTCACTATAACAATGTGGCTATTCAAACTACCGAAAGCAAAACCGAACGCATACTTAGCACCATAAAAGCCCAAGATATTTCAGATCAGCAAATTCTTGAATGGAATTTAAAACCTTGGGAGTTTCTGCAAACGCACAGCAGTCAAAGGCGCAAAGCCCACGACTCATCAAGGCCTATTAATTTATTAGGCAGACTCAATCGCCTGTTTTATCAAGAAAGCCACAAGTTGCCATCACTCCAAGAAATCCATAATCTCATTGCACAGCCCTAAAATTACTAGAATTAATTATTAAAGTTATTAACAGGACATCCATGATAATTAATTGCGAAGCAACCCCTTTAGTCGGCAAAGCCGATGCTCTTGCCCTACCCTCGACTCAAAGCTCGCCAACTATCATGTGAATTTAGAAAAATTAACAGGACACCCATTGTAAAAAAAGACAAAGAAATTTGGTTTGGCTGGTCGTTAACATGGGTGTCCTGTTAATTACTGTTAATTATTCTGTTAATTACTTCATTTCAAACTAAGCGCCTGTAATATTACGTAGCATTAGGTAGGCACCCATCGTACGAAACGTTAAAACGGCTGTTTTAGTCGATGTTTTAGTCGCTGTTTTCAACTAAACAGTGCAGGCAGCGCTCGATGCAATGGTCGCATCGGCAGGTTTAAGGGCTCAGATACGTAGTGTTGTGGCAACGGGATCGGAGGCGCCATGACGATCTTGCCCTGTTAACAGACCCCATTGATTGGCTCAAAGGTGTTAGCGCTATAGTGGCAAAAACGCAAAATATTTTGAGCACTGGATCTCTTGCATTAAAGATACAAAGCAAAAAAGGCCACCCACGATAAATCAACAAATAATGTCGTTTTTTTAAAAGCCGTTATCATGGATGTTCTGTTAAACCGCCATTAGAAATGAGTGGCGAACAAAGGCCTGGATTCATTTAATTCATGGTGGAAAATCGACTCTGAGTTTTTTATTCCGTTGGGTTTCTGCACTTCGCGTCGTCATAGTGAAGCACGATTTTCGCTTCCGGCGTACCGATGTTCTCAAATTTATAATCGACCAGTACGATGCACCGCTCACTTTTTTGAGCGATTTTTTTTAGTATAACTTCAAGCGACCTCACTGCATCTTGTTCTATTATTGGTATAGACTGTTTGCTCATAATGATTTCTCCAGTTGGTTATTCTTTTATTTGGCTATGCTAGCGTTGATTTCATCTTTGAAGTCCGTTAGTGCCCTCATTTTATTAACTTTCTCAGGTGGGTCGTTTTGCTGAAAATCCAGTAATTGATCTTTGAAAGTCTTTTTCGTTACTTCTTCTGATTGAGCTTTTTTAAGGGTAATAGATGATGATGTATTCGCTTGATGAACGATTTTATTCTTCTTGGTTTCATCCACTCTATTAAAAGTAGCTAAGATGTCTTCAACGAGTTTCTCTTCATCCTCGTCATTACTTATGTATTCGTCGAACTTGTCCTCTTGCTCCGCCCGCAATGATTGTGTCGCCAGCTTCCTGAACACTTTATTTACATCATCATTCGCAGCCAGTTTTCGTGCAGCCCGGCCGGTAGCAAAAAACTGTGAACTGCTAAGGCCTGTCTGATCTATCACGCCCTTAGTACTCACATTCGCGCGGGTATCGATAGAGGCAAGGACCGAAGGATAGACATCATATTCGTTGTCACCCTCGCCTACTGTTCCCACCGGAATAAACGAGTACTCCTTGCGCTTATAGCCGAAGCTGAAACTGTCTGGCACAGCAGTACTGAAGCCGACCTTTAACCCAGTCGTCGTGCTGGTGCCGAAGAACATAAGCTTCTTATCGCCTCTGAGTTTCTTTTCGGGTGTATGGTCTTTGACCGGCAGAGGGGGGGTGCCTTGGCCTGGAAAGGGATCCAAGTACTCCAATGCTTTCTTGGGGTAAGCACTGACGGCGATCACCGCAGCGTCCCCTGTTGCATAAACCTGTCTTATGTTTGGGCTGAATATCGCGACGTCGGATTTGATCGAGGCTACGACGGGGGGGATTTCTCCGTTGTCGTAGCGCGGCGCAATGTAGCCCTCGGTTCGGTCATAGCCAATGCTTGCCGTCGCCGGTTTTGCATCAAAATCGATCCCCACGGACGTTTTTGTTACAAACAAGACCTCGTTGGTTGTGGTACAGCCCGTCAATAACAACACCCACCCGAGCATCAGTGTGA